>ERZ808029.1019-NODE-1019-length-11276-cov-4.134298_pt1 | contig 11276 bp, 9 predicted proteins | sample MGYA00380185_ERZ808029 | MGnify/ENA primary metagenome ERZ808029 (study PRJEB31490, sample SAMN06133404) | mouse gut metagenome | isolation source: M2_3 | host: mice | place: China: Chengdu | collected 2015-05 ... | reverse complement strand
AGTTTCAAACTTATTATCTCCTTTAAAATACATATCTTTGCTGTTTCTTATGTTACATTATACCAGTGAAAAATCAAAAAGTCAGCAGAGGTTATAGATTGTTTTTATATCCTTTGATAATAAACTGCAATTATACAAGCGGAATATATTGTGATAAAATTATCAATATAGAAAAACGTTAATGGATGCAAAGGATTGGGAGGTATTATTATGACACAAGGAAAAGGAAACTTGCCGGTTGATCATAAACTTTTTTGGAAAATTGCAGTGGTTTTGTTGCAGTTTCTTGCAGTTTATTTGCCACCGGTTGGGCAAATGACTGTTTTGGGAATGCATATTGTATTTATTCTCATTGGCACTATTATTGGTTGGATTTTTATTGATCTTGGATGGCCGTCTGTTACTGGCATTGTTGCATTGGGAATCAGCGGCGCCTTTGATTCTATGGATGCTGCTTTGGCAGCTTGTTTGGGAAGCCAGACGCAATGGATGGTTTTTGGTGCATTGTTGATTTGCGCTTTTGTTGCAGAATCTGGTTTAGCAGATGTGATCGCTGGCTTTTTGTTAAATTTAAAGCTTTCCAGAAAAAGTCCTTTTATTATGAGTTTTTTCTTTTTTATCAGTGCATATATGGTCGCAGCGGTTTCTGCCTGTCAAATTGCGATTTTGCTCTTTATTGGATTATATCGCGGCATTGCAGAAAAAGCAAAAGTGAAACCAGGCGATTTGATTAACTCTTATTGGCTTTGCGGTCTGGCTTTGTGTTCTGTATTTGGCGAGATGCTTCCGCCGTATAAGATATCTATGATTATTTTGCTTAATATTTATAACTCTGCAGTTGTTGTTCCTTTGTCAGTACTGCAAGGTATGCTATGGGGAATTGGCGGTTCTGTGGTTTTGACTCTTACTTATATATTTTTCTGTAAATATGTTATGCGGGTTGATTTGTCAGGTTTTGATCCTGATGTTTTACAGATTAAGAAGATAAGCCCAACCAAAGAACAAAAGACCATGTTGTGGTATATTGGAATTATGGTTATTCTTTTGATAGTACCAAGCATTTTTTCATCCAGTAGTTTGCTGGTTTTCAGAGGAATGAATTATCTGGGGTTTGGCGGCCTGATGCTGATTCTGGTAATTGTAATGATGAGCGTTCCGGTAAACGGAAAGCCTCTTTTGGATATGGCTACTATGGGAAAGGGATTTAGTTGGAATGTGTTTTGGATGGCAGCTTTTTATACTACCATTAGCGGGTTTATTTCAAAACCAGAAGTGGGCATTTCAGCTTCTCTAAGTAACTGGTTTGCCCCCTTGTTACAGGTTATGCCTGCTGTTGTATTTGTAATATTGGCCATATATTTGTCCATGATCTTGTCCAATTTTTTAAATAATATGGTAGTGGCTTTGGTATTTATTAGTGCAATTATGGCTTTAAGCAGCAATATAGAAGGAATCAATATGGCGGCGGCTGCCCTAGCTATTTATTTGGGAAGCAACTGTTCCATCGGTCTGCCATCTGCCAATCCGGTAAATGCCATTACCTTTAGCAATACTGATTTGATTTCATTTAAGATGCAAAGCCGGTTGGGATGGATTACAGGCTTTATTATGGCAACAATTTCGGTTGTTATGTATTTTATTATGGCGGTATTTTTTAATATGGCTGGAATTGCTTAAATATCTATTAAAATATTATATAAAATGGAGGTAGGAACATGAAAATTATTGACATGCGTGTACGTGCTCCCTTTGCAGCGTATAAGGGCTGCAACCTGTTTAACAACGATTACATAACGCCGGACGGTCATGGTGGCGCCCGCAATTATAAGATGCCCCCGTCTGTGCGTCAATTTTCTATGGAGCTGTTGATTCAGGAGGCAGATGAAGCCAATGTGGAAAAAATGGTAGTGCCGGTGCGCAAGAATCTCGGTGGAAACAATGAAGATCTGGCAGCCTTAATTCATCAGTATCCAGAACGAATTGTTGGACTGGCAGGCATTGATGTGGATTATATGACCATGAAGCCAGTGATTGAAGAAATAGAGAAATTTGTGGTGAATGGTCCATGTACAGGAATTATTTTGGAACCTGGGCAGGATAAGACGCCCTGGATGGTCAATGATGTAAGGATATTTCCTGTTTATGACTATTGCCAGGAGAAGAACATTCCGATTTTTATGACCTATGGAGGCATTATGGTTCCAGGTGGTCTTCGCTATTATATGCCAGTTCCATTAGATGATGTATTAGGAGCTTTTCCGCGTCTGAAAATTGGTTTGGCTCATGGAGGATGGCCTTTTGTGAATGAGATGTGTCAGATGGCAGTGAATCGAGGAAATCTTTATTTAGCTCCTGATTTTTATATGATTGAATCTCCTGGTCAGGAGGATTATGTGAGAGGCGCTAATTGTCTGTTGAAGGATCGTTTGATGTTTGCATCAGCCTATCCGTTGATGCCATTGAAAGAATCTTCTGAATACTATATAAACAGTGGGATTAAAGAAGAAATCCTTCCTAATATTATGTATAAAAATGCTGCTGCATTCCTTGGCTTGTAAAAGAGTATTAAAAAATTAAACCCTTTGGTACACCTCGATTTTTAGTGTATAGATTGACAAAATAAATTCCTCATGTTATCATACAGATAATCATAGCAACTGGTAATCAGAAGGAAAAGATCAAATATAATAAAAAGAAGTTGGAGCCAAATGGAGACATTTGGCTTTTTCCATTTCATAGGGAATTGCGTCCTTAGAAAATTATGTGGAATTTGAGGCAGTGCCCTTTTCCATGATATCGGATTATATGCAATGGCTAGGGAAGTAAAATAGTTGACAATGATACGATTTGCACGCAGGTAAGAGAAAAAGTTTTTCAGTGGAACCAGATTCAGAAAAGGGTTAAGAAAGGTTAGAATATATGTCCATTCAAAAATCATCCATAAGCTGTGTCCACATTTATTGTGGTGATGGAAAAGGAAAGACCTCCGCAGCCTTAGGGCTGGCAGTCCGGGCAGCAGGACGGGGGAGGAAGGTACTGATTGTGCGCTTTTTAAAAAGAGAAGATTCTGGAGAAGTGCCAGCGCTTAGGATAATTCCAGGGATAAAAGTAATAGCCTGTGACCAGGAGTTTGGTTTTGTATTTCGCATGAGTGATAAGGAGCGGGCAGAGGCAGCAAAGTATTATCAGCAGCAGTTTGAAAAGGCTTGTAAAGACGCGGTCAGGGAAAATTATGATGTGCTGATATTGGATGAAATTCTGGCAGCATGTAATTATGGAATGGTGCAGGAAAAGGATGTGATCCATTTCCTGAAGAACCGTCCCCTGGGGCTGGAGGTGGCGCTGACCGGAAGAGATCCATCCGGGGATTTGCTTGCATGTGCAGACTATGTTTCAGAGATTCAGATGAGAAAGCATCCTTATGAAAAAGGAATCCCGGCCCGAAAGGGGATTGAGTATTGATGGAAGGCTTTGAAAATATTGTTTGCTTAATTTCCCAAACAGGTGTAAAATAGAATAAAAACACCAAGGAGAGTATGGATATGGAACAGAATCCTAAGATGGATACAGAGATGGAACAGGAAGAGGTAACAGTAACCCTTACCCTGGATGATGGCAGTCAGCTGGAATGTGTGGTACTTACGATATTTGACGCAGGAAAGCGGGAATATATCGCGCTTCTTCCTATGGACGGACAGGAGGCGGAAGAGGGAGAAGTTTATTTGTACCGCTATTCGGAAGATGCGGATGGCAATCCCAGTCTGGAGAATATTGAAGACGATGAGGAATACGAGATTGTGGCAGAGGCGTTTGACGAGCTGCTGGATGAACAGGAGTTTGACGAGCTGATAGGGGAGGATGAAATTTGACAAGAAAGCCGAATTGACAGAAAGGAGCTTTACGTTATGAAGAGAAAAGTTTTTGCAGCGACTATGGTGGCAGCAGTTCTGTCGGTTTTGTCGTCTATGTCTGCTTTCGCCCAGGGATGGGAAAAAGCAGAAAATAAATGGCGGTATTTTCAGGAAGACGGCACTGTGGCGAAAAACATGTGGATTGACACAGATGGCGGTCCCTACTGGGTAGGATCAGACGGCAATATGGCAGAACGCCAGTGGATTTGCTATAATGACGCCTGGTATTATGTGGGCAGCGGCGGTGGCATGGTCCGAAATCAGCTTTTAAAGCTGGAGGACGAGCGTTACTGGCTGGGGGAGGACGGAGTGATGGCTTCCAACCAGTGGCATCAGACGGAAGAGGGCAAGTGGTATTATTTACAGGAAGATGGAAAAGCTATGAGAAATGGCTGGAAGCTCATTGACGGAGATCATTACTATTTTATGAAAAGCGGGGTCATGGCTGTAGATTCTCTGGTATCCGGTAAGTACCGGGTAGGACCAGACGGCAGATGGGTTCATTAGAGTTTGCTGCAAAAGCAGGGACAAAGAAGGGAGAGAACGTATCCTATGGCGTTTTCTCCCTTTTCTTTCGCAGCAGATTTCCCGCTGTCTAAACCGTTGCCATATATTTTCTAAATAAATTCCCAATCAAATGTTGAAAAATGAAGCTAAATGCGATAATATGATAGGAAAAGCTAAAAACCATAAAGAAAAACAAGAGGTGACAGGCGATGGACTGCAAAATAGTAACGATCCCCGGAGACGGGATTGGACCGGAGATTGTCCGGGAAGCGTGCAAGGCCCTTAATCAGGTGGCAAAGAAATACGGGCATTCTTTCCAATATACAGAGATTTTAATGGGAGGCTGTTCCATTGATGCACATGGCGTTCCCCTGACAGAAGAGGCCCTGGAGACAGCCAGACAAAGCGATGCGGTTCTTTTAGGGGCAGTAGGGGGAAACGTGGGAAATTCCAGATGGTATGATGTGGCTCCCAATTTAAGACCAGAAGCAGGGCTTTTGGCGATTCGCAAAGGTCTGAATCTATTTGCCAATATTCGTCCGGCATATTTGTATACAGAACTGGCAGAAGCCTGTCCGCTGAAAAAGGAAATCATCGGGGATGGATTTGATTTGGTAATCCTAAGGGAACTGACCGGTGGATTGTATTTTGGAGAGAGACATACCACACAGGCAGACGGGGTTTGGAAGGCCACAGACACCCTTACATATAGTGAGAATGAGATACGGCGGATTGCCATCAAAGCCTTTGATATAGCTATGAAACGGAGAAAACATGTCATTAGTGTGGATAAGGCCAATGTGCTGGATTCTTCCCGGCTGTGGCGCAAGGTTGTGGAAGAGGTGGCCAAAGATTATCCGGAGGTTACGCTGGAACATATGCTGGTAGACAACTGTGCAATGCAGTTGGTGATGAATCCGGGACAATTTGACGTAATTTTGACCGAAAATATGTTTGGAGATATTTTGTCGGATGAGGCAAGCATGATTACAGGTTCCATTGGGATGCTGTCATCTGCCAGTCTGAACGAAAGCCGTTTTGGTATGTATGAGCCAAGCCATGGCTCCGCGCCGGACATTGCAGGGAAGGATTTGGCAAATCCCATTGCCACCATACTATCTGCGGCCATGATGCTTCGGTATTCCTTTGATTTGGACCAGGAGGCACAAGCTTTGGAGCGTGCAGTGAAAAAGGTGCTGGAGGAAGGATACCGCACACCGGATATTTGGTCAGAGGGATGTGTGAAAGTGGGAACGGTTCAGATGGGTGATTTGATCGCAGAGCGGATATAGAGATTTCCGTTCAGGTTCTATATTGGATGGACTATGATTTGAGAAGGAGGATTCCTATGAGAAGTGATAACGCGAAGTCAGGAATGCAGCAGGCTCCGGCAAGATCTTTGTTTCGGGCGCTGGGACTGACTGAGGAAGAGCTGGCACGTCCCTTAATCGGCGTGGTCAGTTCCTATAATGAGATTGTTCCGGGGCATATGAACCTGGATAAGATTGTGGAAGCAGTAAAACAGGGGATTGCCATGGCAGGAGGCACCCCCATTGTATTTCCCGCCATCGCTGTGTGCGATGGTATTGCCATGGGGCATGTGGGAATGAAATATTCACTGGTGACAAGAGATTTGATTGCAGATTCCACCGAATGTATGGCCCTGGCCCATCAATTTGACGGGCTGGTGATGGTTCCCAACTGTGATAAGAATGTGCCTGGACTTTTGATGGCAGCGGCCCGTCTGAACATTCCTACTGTGTTTGTCAGTGGCGGTCCAATGTTAGCGGGACATGTAAAAGGCCAGAAGAGAAGCCTTTCCAGTATGTTTGAGGCGGTTGGCGCTTATGCGGCAGGAACCATGACGGAGGAAGAAGTGGAGGATTTTGCAGACAAGGTATGTCCCACTTGCGGTTCCTGCTCTGGTATGTACACAGCCAACAGCATGAACTGCCTTACCGAAGTGCTGGGTATGGGTCTGAAGGGAAATGGAACCATTCCGGCAGTTTATTCGGAACGAATCCGTCTGGCAAAACATGCTGGCATGGCAGTGATGAACCTGATTGAAAAGAATATTTGCCCTAAAGATATTATGACGGAGGCAGCTTTTCGCAATGCTCTGACTATGGACATGGCTTTAGGATGCAGCACGAACAGTATGCTTCATCTGCCGGCCATTGCCCATGAGGCAGGGGTGGAGTTAAATGTGGACATTGCCAATGAGATCAGTGCCAAAACCCCCAATTTGTGCCATCTGGCCCCTGCAGGTCCTACTTATATGGAAGATTTGAATGAAGCAGGCGGTGTATACGCAGTGATGAATGAGATCAGCAAGCTGGGACTTTTGGATTTGAATTGTATGACTGTTACCGGAAAAACCGTAGGGGAAAACATAAAAGGGTGTGAAAATAAAAATACCCAGGTCATCCGCACGGTGGAGAATCCCTATTCTTCCACAGGAGGAATCGCAGTGCTGCGGGGAAATCTGGCGCCGGATTCCTGTGTAGTAAAACGTTCCGCAGTGGTGCCGGAGATGTTAAAGCATGAAGGTCCGGCCCGGGTGTTTGACAGCGAGGAGGAAGCGATTGCCGCTATCAAGGGAGGAAAGATTGTGGCAGGAGATGTGGTGGTGATTCGCTACGAAGGACCCAAGGGAGGCCCAGGTATGCGGGAGATGTTAAACCCCACATCAGCGATTGCAGGAATGGGGCTTGGGGCGTCAGTGGCCCTGATCACAGACGGACGCTTCAGCGGCGCTTCCAGAGGAGCTTCCATTGGTCATGTGTGTCCTGAGGCAGCAGCCGGAGGTCCCATTGGACTGGTGGAAGAAGGAGATCTGATTTCCATTGATATCAATGCCAATACCATCCAGATGCAGGTATCCGATGAGGAGCTGGCAAGACGTCGGGAGAACTGGACTCCCAAGACAAAAGAGGTCTCCGGATATCTGAAACGTTACAGGAATCAGGTGACAAGTGCTGACAAAGGCGCTGTTTTGGAAGGAAATTCGTAAACCTTGTAAAGAAAAGGAGTTATCATAATGGCAAATACCAATACCCAAGAAGCACATTCGCCCAAAGAGCCAGTGGTTTTAAATGGTTCCGAGATTCTCATTGAATGTCTCAAGGAACAGGGAGTGAAAACCGTCTTTGGCTATCCGGGCGGCGCGATTTTGAACATTTACGATGCCCTTTATAAACATCAGGGAGAGATTACCCATGTGCTGACCTCCCATGAACAAGGGGCGGCTCATGCAGCAGACGGCTATGCACGGGCTACGGGAAAGGTGGGAGTTTGTTTGGCCACATCCGGACCGGGGGCCACCAATTTAGTAACTGGCATTGCCACTGCCTATATGGATTCCATTCCTATGGTAGCAATTACCTGTAACGTGGGAGTAAATCTGCTGGGAAAGGACAGCTTTCAGGAGATTGATATTTTGGGTGTGACCATGCCCATTACCAAGTATAATTTTATTGTAAAGGATATTAATCGTTTAGCCTATGTGGTTCGCCGTGCCTTTACTATCGCGCAGAGCGGTCGTCCAGGTCCGGTGCTCATTGACATTACAAAAAATGTTACGGCAGATACCTGTGAATATATCCCGGCAGAGCCAGAGCCAATAGAAAGGCAGACAGACACTATCCGGGAAGAAGATCTGGAGACGGCTCTGGAGTTAATCCGCAAGGCAGAAAAGCCGTTTATCTTTGTAGGAGGCGGCGCTGTGCTGGCTGATGCGTCGGAGGAGCTTCGAACGCTGGCTCACCGGATACAGGCTCCTGTGGCAGATTCTCTTATGGGCAAAGGTGCATTTGACGGAACCGATGAGATGTATACCGGCATGGTGGGAATGCACGGAACCAAAACTTCCAACTACGGGATTACAGAATGTGATCTGCTGATTGTGGCAGGAGCGCGTTTCAGTGACCGTGTTACAGGAAATGCCTCCAAGTTTGCCAGAAATGCTAAAATTCTTCAAATTGATGTGGACCCGGCAGAGATTAATAAAAATATCCGTACCCATGCAAGTATTATTGGTGATCTGAAGGTGGTGCTTCGCAGAATCAATGCCCGTCTGGACCCGGTTTACCATGATGAGTGGGTAAATCATGTAGAGCGGATGAAGGATATGTATCCTTTGCGGTATGACAAGAGTGTGCTGACCGGACCCTATATTATGGAAACAATTTATGATATGACCAAGGGGGACGCGGTGATTGTTACAGAAGTAGGACAGCATCAAATGTGGGCGGCTCAGTATTATAAATACAAAAAGCCCAGGACATTTCTTACTTCAGGCGGTTTGGGAACCATGGGATACGGCTTGGGAGCATCCATAGGTGCAAAGGTGGCATATAGGGATATGGGACAGCCAGACAAGACGGTGATTAACATTGCCGGAGATGGCTGTTTCCGCATGAACATGAATGAGATTGCCACCGCAGTCCGATACAATATTCCCATCATCCAGGTGGTGATCAACAACCATGTCCTGGGCATGGTCCGTCAGTGGCAAACACTGTTCTATGGCAAACGCTATTCGCATACGGTGTTAAATGACGCGGTGGATTTTGTAAAGCTGGCAGAGGCCATGGGAGCCACAGCTTATCGGGTGAGTACCAGGGATGAGCTGCGTCCGGCTTTGGAAGCAGCTATGGCACTGGGAGCGCCGGTTGTCATTGACTGTCAGATTAACTGCGATGATAAGGTGTATCCCATGGTGTCGCCGGGAGCGCCCATTCAGGATGCCTTTGATGATATGGATTTGAAACTTAATTAATGAGGAGGAAAAATCAATGGGAAGAGTTTATAACTTTTCAGCAGGTCCGGCTGTGCTGCCGGAGGAGGTTTTAAAAGAAGCCGCAGAGGAGATGCTGGACTACAAAGGCACTGGTATGTCTGTGATGGAGATGAGCCATCGCTCCAAGGCATACGAGACGATTATCCAGGAAGCAGAGGCAGATCTTCGGGAACTGATGAATATCCCGGATAACTATAAAGTTTTGTTTTTACAGGGCGGCGCATCCTTGCAGTTTGCTATGGTTCCTCAGAATCTGATGAAGAACAAAGTGGCAGATTATATTATTACCGGTCAATGGGCCAAGAAAGCCTTTAAGGAAGCACAGAAATACGGCAAGGCTGTGGCAGTAGCTTCCAGCGAAGACAAGACTTTCAGCTATATTCCAGATTGTTCGGACCTGCCCATTGATGAGGATGCAGATTATGTGTATATCTGTGAAAACAATACCATTTATGGGACCAAATATAAAACTCTTCCCAACACCAAGGGAAAAACTCTGGTGGCAGACGTGTCCTCCTGCTTTCTTTCCGAGCCGGTGGACGTGAGCAAATATGGCATCCTTTACGGCGGTGTACAGAAAAATATAGGGCCTGCTGGTGTGGTGATTGTGATTATCCGGGAAGACTTAATTACAGAAGACGTGCTGGAAGGCACACCAACCATGTGTCAGTATAAGATTCACGCAGATGCCAAGTCTCTCTATAACACACCTCCTGCATACGGAATCTATATTTGTGGTAAGGTGTTTAAGTGGCTGAAAGCCAAGGGCGGTTTGGCAGCTATGAAAGAATATAACGAAAAAAAGGCAAAGATTCTCTATGATTTCCTGGATGAGAGCAAGCTCTTTAAGGGAACGGTGGTCAAAGAGGACCGGTCTTTGATGAATGTTCCTTTTGTGACTGGCAATGAGGAGCTGGATGCTTTGTTTGTGAAAGAGGCAGCAGCGGCTGGCTTTGTAAATCTGAAGGGACACCGGACTGTAGGGGGAATGCGGGCCAGTATTTACAATGCAATGCCAATAGAAGGCGTGGAAAAGCTGGTAGAATTTATGAAGAAATTTGAGGAGGCACATCAGGCATGAAAACCATTCATTGTTTAAACGCAATTTCCAAATACGGACTTGGATTTTTCACTGAGGACTATAAGCTGACCGATGAGGTTCAGGAGGCAGAGGGCATTCTGGTGAGAAGCGCGTCTCTTCACGAGATGACATTTTCTGATTCCCTTCTTGCAGTTGCTAGAGCTGGTGCAGGGGTAAATAACATTCCGCTGGAAGACTGTGCAAAGGCAGGCATTGTGGTTTTTAACACTCCGGGAGCCAATGCCAATGGAGTGAAGGAGCTTTTGCTGGCAGGGCTTTTGCTGGCAAGCCGGGACATTGTAGGGGGAATTGCATGGTGTAAAGACAACAAGGACGACCAGAATATTTCCAAAACGGTTGAGAAAAGCAAAAAGGCTTTTGCTGGTGGAGAGATCAAAGGAAAGAAACTTGGGGTGATCGGTCTTGGTGCGATTGGAGCAGAGGTAGCCAATGCAGCTGCTTCTTTGGGGATGGAGGTTTACGGCTATGACCCTTATATTTCCGTCAATGCGGCGTGGATGCTGTCCAGGAACGTAAAGCACATTACCAGCGTAGATACAATTTATGCGGAATGTGATTTTATCACAGTTCATGTTCCGCTTCTGGATGGAACAAAGGGAATGATCAACCAGGAAACATTGGGAAAGATGAAAGACGGAGTCGTAATCTTAAACTTTTCCAGAGATGTTCTGGTCAATGACGATGATATGGCAGCAGCCCTGGCATCTGGCAAAGTGAAGAAGTATGTGACCGATTTCCCCAATCCCAAGGTGGTCAATATGGAGGGCGCGATTGTCATTCCTCATTTGGGAGCTTCCACAGAAGAGTCTGAAGATAACTGTGCCAAAATGGCAGTGATGGAGATGATGGATTACTTGGAAAATGGAAATATCCGTAATTCGGTCAATTATCCGGCCTGCGACATGGGTGTTTGTAAGAGTGAAAGCCGTGTGGCGGTAATGCACTTAAATGTACC
>ERZ808029.1015-NODE-1015-length-11335-cov-4.066797_pt1 | contig 11335 bp, 13 predicted proteins | sample MGYA00380185_ERZ808029 | MGnify/ENA primary metagenome ERZ808029 (study PRJEB31490, sample SAMN06133404) | mouse gut metagenome | isolation source: M2_3 | host: mice | place: China: Chengdu | collected 2015-05 ... | reverse complement strand
TGGATACCTCCTACCATTTATTTTACGTATTTTCCCAGAAACAAAAAAATCACATATTTGTGTAAATCACGAACGAACTTCGAGACTTACACAAATATGTGAATCAAAAGCCCTTGTGAAAATACTAGCTAAGCTTAACACCTTTTTTTCCCTCTGTCAAGGGTTTTAAGCCAATTTTCGAGTATTTATTATGAATTTTTTATAAATTATGGGTCTGCTCCGCCACCCTCTGGTTTCAAGTTACATCCATATCAAAAAAATCACGAAAAATCGCGATTTGTAGCCATTTTTAATATCTTTGTAACCGATGTTTTTCCGGTATCGATATGAACCCCTATCCATAGAACCCGAATGTTTCTGCAAAATCCTGTCGAAAAATTACATTTTTTATGTAATTAATTATACATGTGTCACAAAAATTTTTCGAAACAAAAGAACCCCCAACACCCGCAGAATGCAGGTCTCGAAGGTTCTTTTCGATTCCGCCATCCAGTACTGAAAATTTCTATAACAGTTTTATACTCAACAAGAGTATATTCATCTGCCAAGTGATTGTCGGTTTCTCTCAACACAAGAGAAATCTATTGGCCATCATCTGACACAAGGGATAAACTGAAATTACTTTAAGGTAACTTTTGCTCCCTCTGCTTCCAGTTTTGCCTTCAGATCGTCAGCCTCTTCCTTGGAAGCGCCTTCTTTAACTACCTTTGGAGCGCTGTCAACTACGTCCTTTGCCTCTTTCAGGCCCAGGCCGGTTGCTTCACGAACTACCTTAATAACTTTAACTTTGTTAGGACCAACATCTGTCAGCTCAACGTCGAACTCGGTCTTCTCTTCTGGAGCATCAGCAGGACCAGCAGGACCAGCCATGATCACGCCAGCAGAAGCAGATACACCAAACTCGTCCTCGCATGCCTTTACTAACTCATTTAATTCCAGAACAGATAACTCTTTGATCGATTCAATAAATTCTGCAGTCGTCAATTTTGCCATTTTTATTTCCTCCATTTCAGTTTTCGTCTTATTCTCGTTACCACAATCGGATTCTTGTCAAATCTAAATTGTGACTTCCGGTTTTCTTTTACTCTGTCATATAAGTCAAAATAAAATGATTATGCGTTCTCTCCCTGCTTTTCAGCAATCTGGTTAAGGACACGAGCAAAATTTGCAATGGGAGACTTCATGCTGCCAAACAATCTGCCCAGCAAAACCTCTCTGGACGGAATGCTGGAAATTGCCTGCATCCCCTTTGCATCATAATACGTTCCTTCCACAACACCTGCCTTAATCTCCAGCTTATCAGCCTTCTTGGCAAACTCAGCCAGAATACGAGCAGGAGCTGTAGCATCTTCTTTAGATACCGCAATCGCTGTCGGCCCCTCCAGATGAGGATCCAGCGCAGCAAAATCGGTTCCTTCCGCAGCACGCCGGATCAGGGTATTCTTATATACTTTATAAGTGACCCCAGCTTCTCTCAACTGCTTTCGAAGCTCTGTATCCTGGGCAACGGTCAGTCCGCGGTAATCTACCGCCACAGCAGATGCGGCGCCATTCAGCAAATCCGAAATCTCTGCTACGATTGGCTGTTTCAACTCAACTTTTGCCATGAATATCTACCTCCTGTCAGATTTTTGCAACAGTTTTTATCGAAATGTGTTTAAACAATCTATTGGGTCCCTGTTGCGAATTTCTCGACTGCTTTCTGCAAAGACACCTTAGCGGCGTCCTTTCCTTCTGAGAAAAAGTCTCTCTGCCAACAAACGACAGAGAGACTCTACAAAGTCACCAAAATCCATGGTTTTGTACATTCCCTCGGCAGGCGTTTTCACCTTATGCCTTACGGCACCTGCTGTCTTCGGCAGTCAATACTTATCTATAATACCATAAACTTTTATTTTTGTCAATCACTAAATTTGTTACATTCTGCAGGAAGCATCCTCCTGTCTGACGCAGCCAGACAGGAAACATCCCTATTGATCTGATACTCAAAATCAGACATAGGCGAAGGTTTTGTTTTCCTGTCCTGCAAACGTAACTTGGACTTAAGCCATTAACTTGGAAACATTCAGCTTCACGCCTGGTCCCATAGTGGAAGTCAGGGTTGCACTCTTAATAAATGTTCCTTTTAATGCACTTGGTCTAGCTTTAATAATTGCATCCATAAGCGTCTGGAAGTTGTCCGCTAACTGCTCTTCTGTAAAAGAAGCCTTGCCAATAGGCACATGAATAATGTTGGTCTTATCAAGTCTGTATTCGATCTTACCGGCTTTAATGTCGTTAATAGCCTTGGTCACATCCATGGTTACGGTTCCTGCCTTGGGGTTTGGCATCAGTCCCTTCGGACCAAGTACACGGCCCAACCGACCTACTACGCCCATCATATCCGGAGTCGCCACAACCACATCAAAATCCAGCCAGCCTTCGTTTTGAATCTTCGGAATCAGCTCCTCAGCTCCTACATAATCTGCTCCTGCTGCCTGAGCCTCATCTGCCTTTGCGCCTTTGGCAAACACCAGAATGCGAACCACTTTACCGGTTCCATGAGGAAGCACAACTGCGCCACGAATCTGCTGATCTGCATGACGGCCGTCACATCCGGTCCGAATATGAGCTTCAACGGTTTCATCAAATTTGGCAACCGCCGTCTTCTTTACCATGGCGATTGCATCTGCTGCATCATAAAGTACAGAGCGGTCTACATTCTTAGCCGCCTCAAGATATCTTTTTCCACGTTTCATATCAATGACCTCCTAGTGGTATTGTCGGGGATTTCCCTCCCACGCTTTTTCATCCCTTCAAACGCATCTGCGCCTGAGGTTTCTTTCATTTCCAGGGGACCAAAGCCCCTATCCTCGGCCTTTGCCTCAATTCTTATTCGCCAACCGTAATGCCCATACTTCTTGCAGTGCCTGCGATCATACTCATCGCCGCCTCCAGACTTGCTGCATTTAAGTCCGGCATCTTTGTCTCGGCAATCTTTTGCAGATCAGCCTTGGAAATCGTCGCCACTTTAGTCTTATTGGGAACTGCGGAACCAGATTTAATCTTGCAATACTTTTTCAGCAACACAGCTGCCGGCGGAGTTTTGGTTACAAAGCTAAAGCTTCTGTCCGCATACACGGTAATTACAACCGGGATAATCAGATCGCCCTGATCTGCGGTTCTTGCATTAAACTCCTTGGTAAACTGCACAATGTTCACGCCGTGCTGACCCAGTGCGGGACCTACTGGCGGAGCCGGAGTGGCCTTGCCTGCCGGAATCTGTAATTTGATATAGCCAGTTACTTTCTTTGCCATGATAATGACCTCCTATATTGTGGTATTGTCGGGGATTTCCCTCCCACTTTGTGTTACATTTTCTTCACTTCCGTGAAGCTAAGTTCAACCGGTGTTTCACGGCCAAACATCTCGACATTGATCGTAAGGGTTTTCTTGCCTTCGTTGATGGTCTGAACAGACCCGATAGTGTCCTTCCAAGCCCCTGCCGTCACAACAATCATGTCGCCTTCCTGATATTCCGGCGTTATATCCTTCCGGGCAAACCCAAGTCCTGTCATCTCTTCCTCGCTTAAAGGAACCGGCTTGGACCCCGGACCCACAAATCCTGTGACGCCGCGGGTGTTCCGCACTACATACCAGGTGTCGTCATTCATAACCATGTGAATCAGCACATAACCTGGAAACATTTTTTTGTCCGCCAGCTTCTCCACGCCGTTCTTCATCTCTGCCACTTCCAGCATAGGGACGGACACCTCCAGAATCTGCTCCTGAAGATTACGGTTTTCAATGGTCTTCTCAATGTCTACTTTTACTTTGTTCTCGTAGCCTGAATAGGTATGGACCACATACCATCTTGCTTCTGCCATAAAATCACCCTTGTCCTAAAAACAAAATGACGTTAAGACCGCTCTTGATTAAATAGTCCAAAAGCGCGATCACTGCGCCGAGCAAAATAGTAACCACCATTACTGTCGCGCTCTGCTTGGCTACCGTCTCCTGATTTGGCCAGATAATCTTTTTGAACTCAGCCTTCAGGCCCTTAACAAAACTTGTCTTGGGAGCTTTTGCAGTATTTGTAGTATCTGCCATTCTTCACACTCCTTACTTGGTTTCCTTATGCAGGGTATGAGTCTTACAAAATCTGCAGTATTTCTTCGTCTCCATGCGGTCCGGATGGGTCTTCTTATCCTTCGTCATGTTGTAATTCCGCTGCTTGCATTCTGTACAAGCCAGTGTAATTCTTGTGCGCACAACTTCCACCTCCACTCAAATTTTCTTGAATCACGGTCTTTTTCTGAGCACAAAAAAAAGACCTAAGCTCTTCCATTCGCCACCTTACTATAACATAACAAAGGAACCGCGTCAATCTTTTTTCCAAACATTCTTTGATTTCTCCCCTTTGTAAGCCATAATCCAACGGTTACAGCCCGTTGCCAATGCAAATCGCCAGGAAGTAAACCTCTTTCACTCCTGCTTCCCTTAATACCCTGGAACATGCCTCCATGGTGCTTCCAGTCGTGTAAATATCATCCACCAGCGCCACCCGGTTCCACATGTCTTTGCCAGCCCGGGCCGGATTTATCTGGAATGCCTTCTGAAGGTTCTTCAGACGCTCTGCCGGATTTAAGTCTCTCTGAGGCATGGTTTTCCGGTCCCGTATCAAAAGGTCTGCATCTACCAAAATCCCCCACTCCCGACTAAGACGTCTGGCCAGCTCTTCTGCCTGATTAAATCCCCTGGTGCGCCGGCGGGAAGGATGGACCGGAACCGGAACTAGCGCTTCCGCTTTCCATTCTCTCACCACCCTGCCAAAGCGCCGCCCCATGGCCGCGCCGTAAAAATCCAGGTATTCTCTTCGGTTTTTATATTTGATTGCCGCCATAGAACGGCTGGCTGCTTCATTATAGTTTAAAAGCGCCCTGCCAGACTCAAATGTTCTTTTATGGCGTGTACAGTCCAGACAATATTCCACCTTTTCATCCGCCACTTCCTTGCCGCACTTTTTGCACACAGGCTGTCTTACCACAGAAAGCTTTTCCCGGCAAGGGACGCAAACCATCTCCTCCTTAGGCATCACAATGCCGCCACAGACCGGACATCTGCGGGGAAACAAAAGATCTGCAAATTCATTTCCAAACCATAAGGTCCATTGAGATAATCGCTGGTTCATGTCCCTCCTGTCTTTTTGATGTATCTGTATTTTCATCGGTTTGAATTTATGCAAACGCTCCGATCTCCCGGATTCGCGCCTTTAACCCGGTATATCGTTTCTGCTCAATCTCATTGTCCACCATCACCTGAAACATCTCCGGAATCCCTACCAGACAGACGCATTTGCGTGCGCGGGTTACTGCCGTGTAGATCAGATTCCGGGTCATAAGCATCCGTGGACCGGAATGAACAGGAATGACCACCGCCGGATATTCGCTGCCCTGAGATTTATGTATGGTGATTGCATACGCCAGTTCCAGCTCTTCCAGCTGACGAAATCCGTAATTTACCATTCGCCCTTCGTCAAACTCCACCGTCATCTCTTCTGAAAAGCCGTTAATCTCCCGGATGATTCCAATATCTCCGTTAAAAACACCAGTACCACTGTCTGTCACAATCCCATGACGGCTGCGAATCTCCCACTCCATCTGGTAGTTGTTTTTGATCTGCATTACCTTGTCTCCCACTCGAAAAACCGTCTGACCAGTTTCTTTTTCTGCCTTTGCAGGTGAGGCCGGATTTAGATGCTCCTGAAGAATGCGGTTCAGCCGCTCCACCCCCAGGGCGCCTTTGCGCATGGGAGTCATAATTTGAATATCAAAGGTATCCGCCTGAACATATTTGGGGAGCTTGTCCTTTATAAGCGCAATCATAGAACCAATGATTCCGTCCGGCTGGTCACCACGGATAAACAAAAAATCCTTACTTGGCTTTCCCAAAGGAATCTGTTCTCCTCCATGAATCCGGTGTGCATTAACAATAATATCGCTCTCTGCTGCCTGCCGGAAAATCCGGTTTAGACGCACCACCGGAAACATTTCTGACTCGATCATATCCCGCAGTACATTTCCTGCCCCAACGCTGGGCAACTGATTTACGTCTCCCACCAGAATCAAACGGGTTCCCGGACTGACTGCCTTTAACAGAGCATGAATCAAATAAATGTCCACCATGGAAGTTTCGTCAATGATAATGGCATCTGCATCCAAAGGGTTTTCCTCCCCCTTTTCAAAACGCATCCCCATGATTCCCCGGTCATCATCTGGCGCTCCATTTAGTTCCAACAGCCGGTGAATGGTTTTTGCCTCATAACCAGTGGCCTCGGTCATACGCTTTGCCGCTCTGCCTGTGGGCGCTGCAAGGAGAATCGTCATCTCCTCCTGTTCAAAATAGCGGATAATCGTATTAATCGTGGTGGTTTTTCCTGTGCCAGGACCCCCTGTGAGAATCAGAAGTCCGCTGTTGACTGCCTGAATCACTGCCTGCAGCTGCATTTCATCTGGTTCAATCCCCTCTTTTGCACAGATCTGTTCCAATTTCCGGCGAATCCCATCCTCCGGCTGGCTACCTCGGATATTCAAATCGTGAAGCATTCGGGCAGCGTTCATCTCCATATAGTAGTATTGAGACGCATACACATGTGTGCCGGGAGGTTGGGATTCCGAAGATAATTCCCCTTCCCCTGTCTTTACCACGATTTTCTTGTCCATCTGCAAATCCATCAAATGCTTTTCCATGACTTCAGGCATAACACCAAGAAGCTCAGAAGCGTTCCTCAATAATTCCTCCTTGGGCAGATAAGTATGACCATTTCCCGTTGACTGAACTAGACAGTAAAAGATTCCACTACGAATCCGATAATCCGAATCCATGACAATCCCTACCCGTCCGGCAATCTCATCCGCCATCTTAAAACCGACCCCATAAATATCATCTGCCAGTTTGTAAGGGTTTTCCTTAATAATCCCATACAGCTGATGACCATATTCCTGGTAAATCTTCAATGCCAGATTCATGGAAATCCCATATCCCTGGAGAAACATCATGGCCTGACGCATCTCTTTCTTCTCTTCCATCTGCTGGGAAATGGAGCGGGCCAGCTTCTCACTAATCCCCTTCACTTCCGCCAGACGCTCTGGTTCTTCCTCAATAATCCGGAACGTATCCGCCTTAAACCGCCGCACAATGCGGGCCGCCAAAGCCGCTTTCACTCCCCGGATTGCCCCGGAACCCAAATACCGCTCCATAGACACAGTATCTTCCGGGGTTTTCAATTCATATTTTTCCACCTGAAGCTGTTCCCCGTAAACCGGGTGCTCTGCCATCCGTCCTTGTGCCTCAATCTGATCCCCTTCTCCAATATATGGAAAGGTTCCCACCAGCACAAACTCCTGTCCACCAGACTCTACTGCCAGAACGGAATAGCCATTTTCTTCATTCCGAAATTTTATTTTTTCTACATATCCTGTTATTGTCGCCATATTTGCGCCAGGAGTGCTCCTTATATCCCATTAATAGTCACGTGCTCTAAAATCCCCGTGCTGAAATTCAATATATTTGCCCGTTCCAATGGCCACTGCTGTCAGCGGATCTTCTGCCACCATAGTTGTAATTCCGGACTTTTCCTCGATCAGCTGGTCCAGACCATTGAGCAATGCGCCGCCGCCCGTCATCACAATACCCCGGTCAAAAATGTCTGCTGCCAGCTCTGGCGGAGTCCGCTCCAGCACATTATGGACTGCATCTACAATCTGCATGGCAGGCTCCCGCAATGCTTCCAGTGTCTCATCGGAAGTCACCACAATGGTTTTGGGAAGGCCAGTTACCAGGTTTCTTCCCCGAACCTCCATGGTCAGCACCTCCGGCCTGCGATAAGCAGCTCCGATGTTGATCTTGATTTCCTCAGCAGTTCGCTCACCAATGAGAAGATTGTGCTTTTTCCTCATATAACGGACCAATGCCTCGTCAAAATCATCTCCTGCCACCTTAATGGAGGTACTTACCACAGGACCCCCCAGAGAAATCACCGCAATATCCGCCGTACCGCCTCCAATATCTACAATCATATTTCCACATGCCTTGGAAATGTCAATTCCTGCACCGATAGCAGCCGCTACCGGCTCCTCAATAATCGCCACATCTCTTGCTCCTGCATTGTAAGTAGCGTCTTCTACTGCCTTCCGCTCCACTTCCGTAGCCCCGCTGGGAATACATACAGCAATCCTGGGCTTTCGGAGGGTTCTTTTTCCAACTGCCTTTGTAATGAAATATTTTAACATCTTTTCCGTCACAGTATAATCTGAAATCACGCCCTGACGCAATGGACGTATGGCAATAATATTCCCAGGTGTTCTGCCGATCATCAACCGCGCCTCTTCGCCAATGGCCATAATACGGCCGGAATCCCGGTCTGTCGCCACCACGGACGGCTCTTTTAAAACCACGCCTTTACCTTTAATATATACCAAAATACTAGCTGTACCTAGATCGATTCCGATGTCATTGGATACCAACATTCCTATTTGTCCTCCTGTTTGTTCCTTCTATTCCATTGTTTTCCAACATTAACAGTATTTACATTATTTTAAATGTCAATCCGATTCATTCAAACATATATATGACACAGCTTGACTCTTTTTTCTTTTCTTATATTATATACAAATATGGGGTTTTTTGAAAGGGTTTTTTTATTTTTTATTTTGTTTATATTTTTTTTATGGTAGAGTCACACTTTTGACACAAATGTTCTTTATACTTTAAGTACATTATCCGAAAGGGTAATGAGCCTTTATTTCAAGCCTATACTTGAAATAATAAAGCTTTTTCATACTCATACCTGCCAGGAGCAATTCTGGCAGGCCCCCCTAAAACCATTTTCTTTTATTTGTATACCTACCATTCCCAAAAGTAACGCAAGAAACCCACCGACCCCTCGGTGGGTTTCTTGTTTTTGACATTTTCCTGTCTGTTTTGTCTTCTTCTCTTTTATTTCACTTTTTTATCCAAACAACGTTTCATTCTGTATCACCAAAAAAGTCCCTCCCCCATATAGTATCAATAACGAACCATATCCAAAGGAGCAGGAAGAAATGGTTCTTCCTTTAAATTACATGAATCCAGACGAAACTGCAACAGTAGTATGGCTTGCCAGTGAATCATGTACCAGGCAGCTTCTCATTGATCTTGGATTTGCTCCCGGCGAAAAACTGCTGTGTGTTCGCAAACCTTTCCGCCAAAGCATGGGCATCTATCAGGTACGGGGAGTGATTTTGGCCCTGCGCCGGGAATATGCCAACGAAATTTTTGTAAAAATCCCTCCAGAGTAAAAATCCGGCAGACTCTTTTATAAAGATTCTGTCGGATTTCTTCTTTTTCTCAAACCCTTTCTATATTAATCCGTGAAATGTCCAAGGGTTATCCAAACTGTAATGTCAATCTTCTTCGTCTTCCTCTTCCATTGCAATGACGGCTGCTGTACTGGCTACTGTAGTCACCGTGGCAACAACAGCAAAAATAATGATCAACAATACACCTGCCATAAAATACATCAGTTCCATTCTGTTTCCTCCTGCTCCATTTCTTTCGTCCCATTACTGACCTTGTGTCTCAGTATAACACAATTTTAATGAAAATACAACGCAGGAAGCTTCATTTCTTATATTTTAAAACCGTCCCAAAGTGTGTTTCAAAAAAGGTATGGCACTTCGTAATATACCCCAACTTCAGCAGACCAACCTTTTTAACGGGATTGTTATGTACCAGTTCTTTCGTAATCAAAAAATCCAACATATTTAGGATTTCCCGGCTATACTGCTTAAGCGTGTTATCTTGGCGGTTTACAGCCTTTTTGGACGCAATAAACATCCGTATTTTGGCTTCGTCCCCACTTTCTCCCCTTGATACAAGGTCTGTACACTGGTCACAAACCTCTTTCCCATGGAAATTTATGTATAACACATTCCGCAGATGCTCTAACTGTTTGTCCTCCAGATGCGGTACCATCTCATTAATTACATCTTCTATTATTTTCTCAACCATAAAAATAAGCCCTCCTTTTACACTAATTGTAAGACAGATGGGCTATTTTGGGCATCCAGATATCAAAAAAATCTTAAAAAATACTTGAAAGCCGATTCTGGATATGTTATTGTATAAACAGGAGAAAGCCAGAGAAGCGGCCTACCCTCAATAGTTTAAAGCGTACCCTTTGCAGGGCAGCCGTCAACTAGTGCGAATAGTTGGCGGCTATTTTTTACCCCCGAAGATTGTGTAGCACAATCCCACGAGGGCGACCAAGAGTATACAAAATTGGAACAAATCCGCATATGTAACCATGGCAATCCCTCCTTAGTGAGGAGGGTAAGCCGCCTTTGCTCTCTGACTTTCCTTATTAAGATTGTATCATATATTCCATTATTCGACAATCTCTATCTTTATTTTTCCCATCCCCACTCAATTAATTAGTGATTAAGAAAACGGTGTACTAGTACTGCATCTCCTCTGCGATTGAATCTTCACAAGACCGCATGGCCTCAATGGTTTTAGCAAACAGTTCATCCAACTCCCACCCCAGCCGTTCAGCCCCCTGACGAATCACATCCCGCGAACATCCGGCAGCAAATTTCTTATCTTTAAACTTCTTCTTTAAACTGGATACCTCCATATCTTTGCAGCTTTTAGAAGGACGCATCTTTGCAGCCGCTCCAATCAGTCCGGTCAGCTCATCTGCCGCAAACAGCACCTTTTCCATCTCATGAACTGGCTCCACATCACTGCAAAGTCCATAGCCGTGGGAACAGATGGAGTGAATCATATCCTCTCCCACGCCCCCGGCCCGCAAAAGTTCCGGTGCCTTGACACAATGCTGTTGGGGAAACTTTTCAAAATCAATATCATGTAGCAGTCCGGTTATTCCCCAAAAATCCTCCTCGGCACCATATCCTAACTCCCGTGCGTACCACCGCATTACGCCTTCCACTGTAAGCCCATGTAAAATATGAAACGGTTCCTGATTGTGCTCTTTCAAAAGTTCCAGCGCTTCTTTTCTTGTAATCTGGCTTTCCATGGCATCCTCCTGACAGGACAATTGTATTATCTTTCTGTTTTTTATTCATTTTAAACCATTTTTCTCAATTTGTTAAGATTATGAACGAAAATTTCTATTTCATCTATTATGGTAAGCCCGATGTATTTTCCCAAACCATACGTTCGCCGTGAGATGTGATGGATTCGATATTGACAAAATCAGGAATATAAGGTAATATGGGAAAGGTAATTCATACGCCTTGGTAGCTCAGTTGGTAGAGCAGAGGACTGAAAATCCTCGTGTCACTGGTTCGATTCC
>ERZ808029.1013-NODE-1013-length-11389-cov-5.005304_pt1 | contig 11389 bp, 10 predicted proteins | sample MGYA00380185_ERZ808029 | MGnify/ENA primary metagenome ERZ808029 (study PRJEB31490, sample SAMN06133404) | mouse gut metagenome | isolation source: M2_3 | host: mice | place: China: Chengdu | collected 2015-05 ... | reverse complement strand
TGCGCACTCCAAAGAGTGCAAACGGTCCCCGCAGCAATTCATTCCGGCCGGATTCCCCCTCCACGACCAACCTCCCATGGGGACGGAAGACTCAGCCAGCCCCCTCACCACCCCGTCCGCTGGCCGTACCGGCGGCGTCCTCACCTGCTTAACCAAATCTCCAATTACTATGGAAAGTCTATTTACAATATGTTAAAATATAGGAAATTTTGCATTAAACGGCCGAAAGGAGGCAAACCATGCAGCTTGTACGTCTCAGAATCAGAAATTACAAAGTGATACGTGATATGGAGATTTGTGATATCGAAAACGCTCTGATTCTGGTGGGAAAGAATAATACGGGTAAAACCTCGGTCCTTGATGCAATCCGGGTTGTATCAGGAGTGGAGGAGCTTACGAAAGCCGATTTTAATGAAGCAAAGCAGAATGTGGAAATCGAGGTGACTCTTGAGATTACGCCGGAGGATCGGAGAATGATGCACCGGGCCGGAATAGTGAGCCGGTATAAACGGTATGAAATCTGGGAAAATGATTTCTACCGGAAGCTTCCGTCCTGTAAGGGAGATTTGCTGGAATTTACCTATACGGCCAATTATGAGGGGACGGTCCGCTATACGGACAGGATAAAGAAAGATAACCCCTGCATCAGGGAAGTGCTTCCAAGACTGCATTATATTAATACGGCAAGGGAGCTTCAGGCCTTTCAGAATGATCTGCTGCTTTTCCATGATAACCGGATTATGAACCAGCTGCGCTCCGGCCGCTGTCTCTTTGATGCGGCTAAAGAGTGCAGACACTGCTTTCAGTGTATCGGACTGATCAACCAGAAAAAGCCGGAGGAACTGGATGCGGCGGAGACACGAAAGCTTCTGGAATATAAGCTGTATCAGTCAAATATGGGCGATCTTGTGGGACGCATCAATGACAATTTTCATAAAAACGGGGGATATGACGATATCCTCTATGAACTGCGCTGTGATATCGATCAGATGTTTCAGATTGAGGTGAAGACTTATAACAGCGAACGCAAAGAGGTGGATACGGTGGAGCATATGGGAAAAGGTATGCGGAGTATCTACATGCTGTCCCTGCTGGAAACATATATTGAGGGAGAGAACAGGATGCCGAGCATTGTCATTGTGGAGTATCCGGAGTTGTTTCTCCACCCGCAGCTTCAGAAGGTATCCAGCGAGATTTTGTACCGGCTGTCCAAGAAGAATCAGGTTCTGTTCAGCACCCACTCCCCCCAGCTTCTTTTGAACTTCACCAACCGTCAGATCCGGCAGGTAGTATTGGATGATGAATATTACTCCATTATCAGGAGAAATACGGATATCGGAGAAATTCTCGATGATTTGGGATATGGGGCAGCCGATGCCATGAACGTCGATTTTGTATTCATCGTGGAGGGAAAGCAGGATAAGAGCCGCCTTCCGCTTCTCCTGGAAAAATACTATTCCGAGGTCCATGACAGTGACGGCACCCTTTCCAGGATCGCCATTATAACTACCAACAGCTGTACGAATATAAAGACGTACGCCAACTTAAAATATATGAACCAGGTCTATTTAAAGGACCAGTTCCTGATGATACGGGACGGTGACGGAAAAGATCCGGAGGAACTGGCCGGCGGGCTGTGCCGTTACTATGACGAACAGAATCTGAGGGATGTGGACGGACTGCCGCGCGTGACACGTAAGAATGTTTTAATTCTGAAATATTATTCTTTTGAAAATTATTTCCTAAATCCGGAGATTATGACAAAGCTTGGGATTGTGAAATCAGAAGAAGATTTTTATCATATTCTGTGGCAGAAATGGACAGAATATCTCGGACGGCTCCGTTCAGGAAAAAAATTTGTCCAGGCACTGGGACACGAACCCGATTCGGAGGACGACCTGAAGCAGCATATGGAGCTGTTCAAGATCCATATGAGAGGCCACAACCTCTACGATATTTTTTACGGACGCTATAAAAAGAAGGAAAGGCAGATACTGAAGCAGTATATCGAACTGGCCCCCAGGGACGAGTTTTCCGACATACTGGATGGCATTGACAGCTTTCCTTATTTTGACAGCCGGAAAAAAATGCCGGAATGAAAGTTGCATTTCCGGAGAAAATCCATATAATAGATTATAGCCAAAGCAGAGGAAGGCAACAGTTACAGGGCAGTTTTTGTGATTCGTAACTGGCTACAGCGCATCCGGCCGATGCTTTAGATAGATACGAAGCTTTGTGGAAGTGCCGTCAGGCGCCCCGGAGCTTTGGGCGGTAACGGCACATTGCAAGGTGTTGTTACCGTTTACATACCCCGTCTGGAGGAAGAGGATGAATTACACATATCTTCTGCGCTGTGCGGATGATTCGCTTTACTGCGGATGGACAAACCATCTGGAACAGCGGATAAAGATGCATAATTCAGGGAAAGGCGCTAAATATACGAAGAGCAGGCGGCCGGTTGCCCTTGCCTACTTTGAGGCCTGGAATACGAAAGAGGAAGCCATGAAACGGGAGGCGGCAATTAAAAAGATGACAAAAAACAAGAAGGAGGCTCTGGCGGCGGAGCTTCGTATTATTATATCCCCTGCCAAAAAGATGCGGGTCAGGACAGATTATCTGCCCTGGAAAAACATGCCTGTTTTTTTGGACAGGACGCAGGTGCTGAAAGAAAAGCTGCAGTCCTATTCAGAGCAGGAATTGAAAAAGCTTTTTTCGGCAAATGATTCCATTACCCATGAAAATTACCTTCGCTACCGGGACATGGATCTGACCAGAAACCTGACACCCGCCGCACTTTCATATGTTGGGATCCAGTATCAATATATGGCTCCCCATCTGTTTTCAGAAGAACAGTGGCGGTACATAGGAAGACATCTGCGGATTCTGAGCGGCTTTTACGGAATCCTGAGAGCGGACGATGCGGTTGTTCCATACAGGCTTGAGATGCAGGCCAGGCTGGCGGCGGGAGGAGCCGGGGATTTGTACGGTTATTGGAAGGATGCAATATACAGAGAGCTGTACCGGCCTGACGGGGAATCCGGGAGGCGGTGCAAAGTTTTAAATCTTGCTTCAAAAGAATACAGCAAGGCGGTGGAACCGTGGCTGAAACCGGGGGACGAGTTTGTTACTTGTATATTTGGTACGCTTACAGACGGTAAGGTCAAGGTAAAGGCTACGGAAGCGAAGATGGCGAGGGGAGAGATGGTGCGTTTCCTTGCTGAGCAGAATGCCATGGGATTTGAGACGGTTAAACAATTCGACAGGCTGGGATTTTCCTATATGCCGGAGCTGTCTGATGAGAGCCGATATGTATTTATAGTAAACGACAAAAAAATTGACGTTTCCTATACTAAAAATAAGCAGGGGCATGTGAATTAGAGTAACAGTCCATGCTGTCTGAACCGTTACGAATTAAAACAGATGAGGATGAATAATGATAAAATTTTTAATAAAGCGGTTAATAAAAAATTCTGATAATGTGAAAGACCCTGCCGTGAGGCGAATGTACGGCACTCTGTGCAGCTCGGTGGGGATCGGCCTTAATATCTGCCTGTTTGCCGGAAAATATCTGGCCGGTGTTTTGAGCGGTTCCATTGCAATTATGGCTGATGCATTTAACAATCTGTCGGATGCCGGGTCTTCCCTCATTACTCTGATAGGTTTCAAGTTCGCGGGGATGAAGCCGGATGCCGAGCATCCGTTTGGACACGGAAGGATTGAATACATATCGGGGCTTGCCGTATCGGCGGCGATTATCCTGATGGGGGTGGAGCTGGCAAAGTCTTCGGTTTCCAAGATTATCTCCCCGTCACCGGTGGATATGAGCATGATGTCGATCGCGATACTGGCGGTTTCCGTGTGCGTGAAGCTTTATATGTGCAGTTATAACCGATTCGTGGGAAAACAGATTGATTCAGCCGCCATGAAGGCCACGGCCATAGACAGCCTGAGCGATGCGGTGGCAACCTCGGTTGTGCTTCTGGCGATGCTGGTTCTTAAATTTACCGGATTGAATGTGGACGGATGGTGCGGCGCAATGGTCGCTCTGTTTATCCTCTATGCCGGGTACAGCGCAGCGAAGGATACCTTAAGTCCGCTGCTGGGCCAGCCGCCGGAGGAGGAACTGATAAGCCAGATACGGGACATCACTCTGTCCCACCAGGAGATTGTGGGAATCCATGATCTGGTTGTTCATGATTACGGTCCCGGAAGACTGATGATATCGCTTCACGGGGAGGTGCCGGGGGACGGCAATATATTTGAACTTCATGATGTCATAGACCAGGCTGAGAAGGAGCTGAAAGACAAACTGGGCTGCGACGCGGTCATTCATATGGATCCTATCGCAACCGACGATGAGGAGGTTAACATAACCAGGCGAAGCGTTGCGGAACTCTGCAAAGATATCCATGAGGACTTGAGCATCCATGATTTCAGAATGGTGAAGGGACCGACCCATACAAATCTGATATTCGATGTGGTAATACCGTTTGCCCTGAAGTTGTCGGATAAAGAGGTCACAGATGAAATACGGAAACGGATAAGCCAGAAATGGGATAATTATTATGCGGTGATAGAGGTTGATCACAGTTATGTACTGTAGGAAATGGTTTGTTACGGTTTACAAACAGCAACAATGGTTTCGGAGAGGGCCGCATCATACATGAGAAGGAGAAAGTCGGATGAAAAGGTACAGGAAGTGGGCGGCAGTTTTAGCTGCCCTGTGTATGATGGGGACGGCGGGATGTGCATCTCAGACTTCGGATGTTCCTTCTGAACAGCCGGGAAGCGAAGGTCTGACGGAACCGGTTAGTCAGGAGACGCAGGAAATTATCCCTGAAAGCAGCAGGGAAGAAGCCCCATCCGGCAGCCGGCCCGGAGGAAAGGAAACGCAGCCGGAGAGTACGGAGGAGACGAGGGAGACATTGCCCGACGACCCGGATACTTTCGTTCAGCAAAAGATTATTGTGGCAACGGATATCCATTATCTGGCGGAGGAGCTGGCGGGAAACAGGTGCCAGAGCTTTATGTCTTCCGTTGAATCCGGGGACGGCCGTGTACTTCAGTACGGCTGGGAGATTCTGGATGCCTTTATCGATGATGTAGTGGAACAGAAACCGGATCTGGTCATCCTCACCGGAGATTTGACAATGAACGGAGAAAAGCAAAGCCATGAGGAACTGGCGCAAAAGCTGGAGACTCTGAGCGAAAATGGAATAGAGGTGGCAGTAATTCCCGGAAACCACGATATCAACAATCCGTATGCGCGGAAGTTTACTTCGGACGGTACTGTAAAGACCGATAGCATAACGGCGGACGAATTTGCCCAAATCTACTCGGATTTTGGATATGTGGCGGCCGACAGCCGGGATCCCGCATCGCTGAGCTATCTTTACAAGCTGGACGATTATTACTGGCTTTTAATGCTGGATTCCTGCCAGTATGATCCGGTCAACCGCGTTGGGGGCATGATTCGCGGGGAGACCTATGACTGGATGGAAAAACAGCTTGAGTCGGCCTGGGAGGAAGGCGCCCAGGTTATCACGGTATCCCATCACAATCTTTTGGATCAGAGCGGGGTCAGCAGGGAGTTCTATGACGACTGCACCATCGAACACAACGAGGAAATGATCCGTATGCTGTACGATTACGATGTCCGGCTTCATCTGAGCGGTCATCTCCATCTGCAGCATTATAAAGAAGATGAAGATAACGGAATCAGCGAGATTGTTACAGGCTCCCTGGTGATGGCCCCCTGTCATTACGGAGTTTTGAAAATCTGGAACAGCGGAGATATTGAGTACAATGCTAAATCGGCGGATGTAGACGGATGGGCAAAAAGAAATTCATATAAAAACCGCGATTTGGCTGATTTTAGGACCTTCAGTGAGCGGTTTTTAAACCAGGTTACATACAGGAATGCAGTTCTGGACCTCAGAAAGCATACGATGGAACGCAGACTGTTTTTCAGTGATGAAAAAATTGATGAAATGGCCAGATTTTATGCGAAACTCTGCGTATACTACTACGGTGGGAGGATGTTTGAGATTGCCGATTCGGTACAGAACGAAAAAGCGTATGAATACTGGACTTCAATTGATTACGTGAGTGATCTGAGCGATTTTCTGAGGAATATACTCGAGGATGATGCGAAAGATTTTTCTCACCTGACGATTCACTATTGACGCCCGGGAACCGGCGGACAGGCAATTCAGAAAAGAGGAAGGCATAGTTTATGCAGGACAGGAAAAAATCAGAGCTGACAACGCTCTGCTATATAGAAAAGGACGGCAGCTATCTGATGCTGCACCGTGTGAAAAAGGACAAGGATGTAAATAAGGATAAATGGATCGGCGTGGGCGGCCATTTTGAGAAAAATGAAAGCCCGGAGGAATGCCTGCTCCGGGAAGTGAAGGAAGAGACGGGGCTGACGCTGACCTCCTGGAAGTTCAGGGGGATCCTGACCTTTATTGCCGAGGGATGGCCGATGGAGTATATCTGCCTTTTCACTGCCGACGGATTTACGGGAGAGCTAAAAGCGTGTGACGAGGGTACGCTTGAATGGGTCAAAAAAGAAGATGTGTTCAAGCTGAACCTTTGGGAGGGAGATAAAATTTTTCACCGGCTCCTGCTTGAGAGGGAAGACTTTTTTTCGCTGAAGCTTCACTACGACGGGAATGAACTGAAGGAATGGGTTCTGGACGGAGGACGGGAGCATGGAGAAGGTAAGAGCAGTACTCTTTGATATGGACGGTAAAGCCGGGGCTTTATGAGCTGATTTCCTGCCTGAAGGGTATAATCGATTTTCTGGAACGGAGATTATGAGAATGGGACTCAAATGCCTATATAAAGAAAACGGAGATTCTGTAACAATACTAAGATGCTATGGGGAGTACGGCCGGATTGTACTCCCTGAGTCTATTAACGGAAAAAAGGTGACGGAGCTGGGAGACTATATATTCTCAGAGGATATGCGGCACAAGCCGGAGGGGAAAATATGGACGGAGAACGGCACTTCGGAGGAACGCTGCGCAGATGAAAACACGGCGGCCTGCGGTTCCCGCGTCCGGGAGATATGCCTTCCGTCTACAATAAAGAAAATCGGCAGGTATGCATTTTATAACTGCTACAGCCTTAAAAAGCTTGCCATGTTCTCCACAGCCGTAGATATTGGCGCCGGAGCTTTTAACGGCTGCCGTCAAATCGATGAGCTGACAATCGGTGTGATTAAAGGGGAGCGCTCTTGCCTGAAAGAGGTTTTGGCAGAGCTGAATGAATCGCTGACGGTTTTTTACCGGCAGTATGAGAAGAGCGGGGATGGGGAACTGAAATGCACCGGCAGGGCGCAGCTTTTGTTTCCCGTTTTTTATGAGGAGGCTGTGGAGAATACACCGGCCAGAATCCTGGAAACTCATGTTCATGGCTGCGGTCACCGCTACCGCTATGCATTTGAAGGAACGGAATTTAAGTTCAGGGAATATGACAGTCTTTTTATCCATGCCAGAACCCAGGAATCCCCGCAGCAGGCGGCAGTCCTGGCTCTCGGCCGTCTGCGGTATCCTCTGGAGCTTTCACAGGAAGCCAGCGTGATGTATCGTGAATATCTGGTGCAGCATCCTGTAGAAGCCGCTGCCTGTCTCCTGAAAAATGACAGCATGGAGGACTGGAGATGGTTTGTCGGTGAATTTACGCCGTGTGGGGAAAAAATGATAAAGGTTGAGCACGCAGCTGCGGGTTGTTTGGGGAACGAGGGTTATGCAGTGCGTGCTCGCGAGGAATATTCCGATATAAAGAAACCGGTTTTGGGGAAAACCGGCTTTGCTAAACTGATTGAAGCCTCAAACCAGGCAGAATGTACGGAAGTCACAAGCTTTCTGATGGATGCGTCTTACCGGGCCTATCCTCCGGAGAGGAAAAGGTTTGAGTTATAAAGCCGAAAAAAATAATTCAATTGTTTTCTTTAGCTTGATTATATAACATGGTTCGTATATAATCAAATTTATATAACAAAATAATAGTTATTAATTTTTTATTATAAAGGATGGGCATCGCAGTCTGCAGTTTTTTGCAGGTTACGTCAACCGGTAAAGTAACAGGAAAAGAACGGTAAAACAGGAGGAACGATGTTTGACGGTAAGGAATACGTATATGCTGTTTACGAAGAAAAAAGTTTTTCAAAAGCGGCGCAGAAGCTGTATATCACACAGCCGGCCCTGAGTACGGCGATTAAGAAGGTGGAGAAAAAGATTGGAAGTCCGATATTTGACAGAAGTACCTCGCCAATCGGGCTGACGCCCAGCGGAGAGGTCTATATTGACGCCATTGAGAAGCTTTTTGCACTGGAACAGAATACCATTAATCAATTAAATAATTTAAACGGGCTTCTGACCGGGAAATTGTCCATCGGCGGAACCATATTTTTTACCTCCTTTATATTGCCGGGAATCCTCGGAGAGTTTTCGAGAAAATATCCCCAGATTAAAATCGAGCTGATTGAAGGAACCACCTCCCAGCTTACGGATAAGCTGATGGGTGAGGAGCTTGACTTGATTATCGACAATTCTGAGCTGGATGATAAGAATTATGAGAAGTATTATTATAACACGGAGCGGATTATCCTGGCTGTTCCGAAAGAGTTTGAAATCAATAAGGAACTGAAGGAGTATCAGCTTACTTCGGCCGACATCAGGAACCGGCTTCACAGAGACGATGATTTCCCGGCTCTGCCTCTGCCTCTTCTCAAGAACACGCCGTTTATTTTCGTAAAAGAGGAAAACAGCATCTATAAACGCGGCGTCAAGATGTGCAGCCGCCAGAATTATACGCCGAATATAACACTGAAGCCGGATCAGGTGGTATCAGCCTTCAATATGGCCGGAAAGGGAATCGGAGCGACATTTATCCCGGATGCCCTGGTTGAAAGCCTGTCCTATGAGGTTCCGCTGTGTTACTATAAGATGGAAGAATCACTGGCCGTACGGCAGGTTTATTTTTATAAGAAACGGAATAAATACCTGACCAAGACCATGGAGGAGTTTATCCGCGTGGCGGTAGGAGATGAAGGGTTTCAGAAAGTAAGGGAGGCCAGAGAGAAAGAAAATCAGGAGAAGAAAAGTCAGGAGAAGAGATATGGAGCGAAAAACACCGGCAGCCTGTGAGCAGGAAAAGGCGGAGAAACTGGTTTCTGTCTGCCGTGAAATACTGTTGAATGCCAGAAACGAGCTGTATCTGAACCTGCGTTTTATGGATGCAGCCTTAAGCTCCTTGAATTTCGTACCTGATTTTACCGCAGAGGGGGCAGGGACAGACGGTTATCATTACACTTACCAGCCTGACTTTCTGGCCGGCAGGTTTATGTCCGGCCGCGTCCTTGTGAACCGGCTGTACTTTCACTCGGTCCTGCACTGTGTATTTGTCCATATGGATACAAGAGGCAAGAGGGAAGAAGGACTGTGGAATCTGGCATGTGACATCGCCGTGGAATATCTGATCGATTCCATGGATATGAAATGCCTTCACCGTCCCCAGACCCCTGCCAGAAGAGAATGTTATCTGCGCCTGAAAGAAAAGAACGGGGTAATGAATGCCCAGAGTATTTACCGCTGCCTCCAGGAGGAAAAACTTCCGGAGGGGCGGTATCTTGCGCTTATGGCCGAATTTTATGCGGATAACCATTCTTATTGGACGGATGAGAATGACAGGCCCCGGATGGCATCGGACCGGAAAAACAAATGGGACGGAATGCGTGAGACGATGGAGACGGAGATGGAGACATTTTCCAAAAAGGCATCGGACGAGGCGGGAGAACTGTCCAGGCAGGTCAGGATAGAAAACAGGGAACAGTATGATTACAGAGAGTTTCTGAGAAAATTTTCCGTTATGCGGGAAACGGTACAGATTGACACGGACGCGTTTGATTATATATATTATGATTACGGACTGCGGACTTACGGGAATATGCCCCTGATCGAGCCTCTTGAGACAAAGGAGGTAAAGAAGATAGAGGAATTTGCCGTGGTGATCGACACCTCCATGTCCTGTTCGGAGGAACTGGTAAGGCGTTTCCTGGAACAGACGTATACTGTCCTCAGTGAAGCGGAAAGTTTTTTTACAAAGATGAACATACATGTGATACAATGTGATGAAAAGATACAAAGCGATCATATCATCTCTTCGGCGGAGGAACTGGCGGATTATATGGAACACATGGAGATACTTGGAGGCGGCGGGACAGATTTCAGGCCGGCATTTCAGTATGTGGATTCCCTGATTCAGAAAAAGGCCTTTACCGGTCTTAAGGGACTTATCTATTTTACGGACGGATATGGGATGTTTCCCGTAAAGATGCCGTCATATGATACCGTATTTGTATTTATGAGAGATGACTACAGTGACGCGGACGTTCCCTCCTGGGCGATGAAGCTGATTCTCGGCCCGGAGGAGCTTGATAACGGCGGCGCAGGCGCAGTTTAGCAGAATTGGAAGAGAAGGAGGAGAACGGGATGAGGAGAAATGACAGAGCGGTTGTGGAGCAGGAACGGATTTTAGCAATGGTGAAGAAATGCAGCGTATGCAGTCTTGCATTTGCCGGCGGTGCATTCCCTTATGTGATCCCTTTGAATTTTGGTGAAAAGGCAGCAGATGGAAAAACTGTGCTTTATTTCCACGGGGCCGGGGAAGGAATAAAATTTGAGAGACTGAGGGAGGATAACAGAGTCGCGTTTTCCATGTATGCGACAGAAGAGCTTGTCTTGAAAGAACCGGCCTGCGCTTCGACAATGCTGTATGAAAGCGTCTGCGGCACAGGAAGAGCTTTTGTAGTAGAGGGTACGGAGGAAAAGACAGAAGCTCTGACAGCTATTATGCGCCATTATGATAAGAATAAGACGGAATTTGAGTTCGGTATAAAAGCTGTGGAAAAAACGACGGTCATCCGGCTGGAAGTGGAAGAGATGACAGGGAAGACAAACCGTTGGTAATCAGGATGAACAGGTGAAACAGAGATGAATATCAAGAGGGCTAAGGAAGAAATTAAAAACTGCATAGAAGCATATCTTTTAAAAGATGGGCATGGGGAATACGTGCTTCCGGCTGTCAGGCAGAGGCCGGTTCTTCTGATGGGCCCTCCCGGAATCGGTAAAACCCAAATCATGGAACAGATTGCGAGAGAATGCCAGGTTGGGCTGGTATCCTATACGATTACCCACCATACGAGGCAGAGCGCCATCGGTCTTCCTTATATTGTGGAGAAAGAATACGGAGGACGGCCGTGTTCCGTGACGGAATATACCATGAGCGAGATCGTTGCAGCCATCTATGACAAGATGGAGGAGACGGGACTTCGGGAAGGGATTCTTTTTATTGATGAAATCAACTGTGTCTAGGAGCC
>ERZ808029.1011-NODE-1011-length-11394-cov-3.844658_pt1 | contig 11394 bp, 13 predicted proteins | sample MGYA00380185_ERZ808029 | MGnify/ENA primary metagenome ERZ808029 (study PRJEB31490, sample SAMN06133404) | mouse gut metagenome | isolation source: M2_3 | host: mice | place: China: Chengdu | collected 2015-05 ... | reverse complement strand
GGCCATCTGCATGGGATTGATGCCCAGGTAAAAGAAATCAGCCAGGGAGGCGATACCGATGGCGTATACAATGGGCACCCTCAGGAATACCAGGACAAGGAACAGACCTATTAATAACAATGTTGCAGCAACTGTTGTACTCATCACTCACCAATCCTCCTTGTCCACTGTGTAATCAATGCCAGAATATACAGGACCCCTGTCACCGGCAGGGACAGGTACATCCACGCATAGGGAATATTGACGCCTGCCATGGTATTGGTCCTGGCCTGCTGCATCAGCTGTCTGCCGTACACAAACATGAACACGGCAAAGGCAAAGATACATGCGGTTGCAAGCAGGTCCGTCACAAGAAGGGCGCCCTTTCCCATCTTCTCATCAAACATGGTTACTTTCAGATGTTCATCCGTGCGGAGCACCAGGGAAGAACCAAGGATGCTCATCCAGGTCAGCAGGAACAGGGACATGGGTTCCCCCCACATGGGGGATTTATGTATGAAATACCGTCCCACAAAAATATAAAACACGATTGCCACCAGGGCGCCCAGCATAAGGACGCAGATATGTTTTACGATTCCGAATATAACCCTGTCCACTGACTCCCATAATTTTTTGAATTTTTTCAGTTCGTTCATAAATTTTCCTTTTCTTTCAAAGAAAAGGGTGCTGCCGGGATTATCCGCAGCACCCTTTTACAGTTATTCACGCACCGTCAGGATCATCTCTGATTAATACTCTGCATTCCTAATCTTTTCAATGATTGTCTGTGAATCTGCATCATAGGAAGAGTAAACGCTCTCACATGCTTCTGACCACTTGTCCAGGTCGGCAACCTCCAGCTTTGTGACGCCTTTTTCCTCAAAGCTGTCAAAGGTGGCCTGGATTTTCTCCTGGTTGTACTCATAACAGGTCCTGCCTGCTGCCTCGGCCGCTTCCTTCATCCAGCCCTGCTGCTCTTCTGTCATGGAGTTCCATCTGTCCTTGTTCATCAAGATCACGCCGCAGCCAAAGGTATGTGCATCCGGAATGAAATAAGGCGCAACCTCGTTATAGGAATTAGCCATGTAGTTAATCACGTCATTCTCCGCCCCGTCAACAACCCCTGACTGTAAAGAAGTGTAAAGCTCGGAGTATGCAATGGGTGTTGCGGATGCCTTTAATGCCGTCATGGTATTTACCATCAGGTCAGTCTCCGGAACCCTCATCTTTAAGCCATTCATCATATCCAGTGAGAACTCAGAAGGGCTGCCTAACTTCTTATATGTATTTTCCGTGATGAACATGTGTCTCGGTCCCTCTGTGAGCCAGCCCAGGGCCACATAACCGCAGTCCGCCTCGTCAACAGATGCCAGCAATTCCTGGCCCAGGCTGCTGACCGCCATCTCCTGGAACTGATCCATGTCCTTAAACAGGAAAGGAAGTCCGCTCAGGCTGATTTTATCAGCGCCGTAGTTGGAAAGGGATGAAGCGTTTCCTCTGAATATATCCAGGGTACCCATCTGGATTCCCTGCATGCTCTCCTTCTCATTGCCAAGCGTACCGTTGAGGTAAAGCTCAACCGTGATCTGTCCGCCGGACAGCTCCTCAATCTTTTTAGCAAACTCCTTTGCTCCCACGGTGGCGCCGTAGTCCTCGCCGTTTACCTCGCTCCATGTAAGCTTGATGCTGTCGCCGCTTGCCGCTGCTGCAGGCGCTCCTGTCTCTTCCTTCTTAGCATCCCCTGCTTCTTTTGCCGCCTCTGTCCCAGCCGCAGCTGTGGTATCTGTCTTTCCTGAACCGGAACCGCATGCTGCCAGCGACATTGCGGTGAAAACTGCCATGGTAATTGCAAATAAAGTTTTTTTCATGTTCTGTACCCTCCTAAAATTTACAAAAACGTTTTTGTTATTGCGTATAGTATTTTCATGATTTAGCATACCACCATTAAAATACTTTGTCAATCCGCAGGAGGTTTTAGTTTGTTTAGTTGGTATTTTAGTAAAAATAGCACAAAATATCTGGATTTTTTTCACCATAATCACAGTTCGAAACTAAACTCTATTCCTTCCTTTACTTTCGATCCCCTTGTTGCTATAATCTTCTAAAACGTTTTTTTAGTTATTTATGCGTTAAATATCCATATTGGAGGTAATATTTGTATGATTATTACAAGATTTGAGAGCTGGTGGGTAGAAAGAGGAAAATGCCTCTTTGACGAACGGCGCCAGGGCGGTGCAAAGATGGGCTGGGATGTGATTGTCATCAAGCTTACCACCGACACAGGCGTGGAAGGAATTGCCACCTGCATGGCGGCGAGAAGCGGGGCGGTCAGCGAATCCTATCTGCAGGAAAGCATTGCCCCTGTTGTATTAGGAAGGGATCCCCATGACAGGGAAGCCATTTTCCAGGAACTCTGGGTCATTGACCGGCATGAAGCATTTTTCCCCGTATTCCTGCCCGGTCCCGTGGATGTGGCCCTGTGGGATATCTGCGCCAAGGAAGCCGGGCTTCCCTTATATAAGTACATCGGCGCTTACCGCAGCAGCCTGCCTGTATATGCCAGCAGTAATTTCTTAAGTTCCGTCCAGGACTATGTGGACGAGGCCCTCTATTACAAGAGCAGGGGAATCAAGGGCTACAAGGCCCATCCCGCCGGACCTGCGGAGTTTGACATGAAAGTCCACGCAGCTGTCAGGGAAGCGGTGGGCGAAGATTTCGTGCTGATGACCGACCCCGTGGGAGACTATACCTTAGACGAGGCCATACGGGTAGGGCGGCAGCTTGAAAAGCTGGATTATAAATGGTTCGAGGAGCCGTTCCGCGACTTTGAGCTTTACAAATACACGGAACTCTGCCGCACCCTGGATATCCCCATCGCCGCAACAGAAACCACACGCGGCTGTCACTGGGGCGTGGCCCAGGTCATTGCGCAGAGGGCTGCCGATATTGTCCGGGCCGACGTAAGCTGGAAGGACGGCATCACCGGAACATTAAAAATCGCACATATGGCCGAAGGTTTTGGCCTGAACTGCGAAATCCATACAACTACCATGAACTATATGGATATGGCCAACCTTCACGTCAGCTGTGCGATTAAGAACTGCGAATATTTTGAATATTTCGTACCGGAGGACAATTACCGCTTCCCCATGAAAGGCGATCTTCCCATTGATGGAAACGGCATGATTCATGTGCCGGACAAGCCGGGCGTAGGGGCTGAACTTGACTGGGAACTGATCCAGTCCGCCTGCCATAATTATATCTGCCAGGAGTATGGGAAATAGAAGGGATATGAGGGGGGAGGTTTTAGGGAACCAGGGCGCAGACTACGGCAGTATCCTGTGGCAGCAGCCGGGCGCAGACCGCGGCAGTATCCTGTGGCAGCAGCCGGGCGCAGGCAACATGCGGCTGGCAGCCGCCAGTATTCACAGAAACATATAGCGGTACTGCTCATGCTCATACATCACAAGGTTGCTCTTAAGCACCACTTCGCTTCCCACGAATACCTTTTTCTGCTCCGGCACCTTGCCGCTGATCAGGTATTCAGCCAGGGTGCGTATGCCCACATATCCCTGGGCATAGGGGTTTTTCTGGATTACATTGTTAAGCACGGAGCGCCTGAGCCGTTCTGCCGTGACATCCGGCAGGTCGGAGCCCACTGCATATACCTTTCCAGCCTTTTTACTCTCCTCCAGGGCCTGCCCCAGCATGACCGTGCCCTGGGAATAGACGCTGCAGCACGCCGCCACATCTGGCCGCGTAAGTTTGTTGAAAATATTAAGATAATTCTGCCGGTTAATGGAGTAGGAATAATCCTTGTACACCAGATTGGGGCAGCGGTTTTCAGCAAGATAATCATCAAAACCCTTTACGATTAGGGAGTGGGCATCCCATTTAGGATTGCCCGCGCAGAGGAAGATGCTTCCGAATTCCGGAATCCGGTCAATAATCAGCTCCGCCATGGTCCGGCCTATGACATCATATTCCGGCTGGATACAGCAAAGGCTGTCGCAGAGCTTGTTCTCCGAATTAATGCTCACCACGGATATATCCCTGTCATGTATGTCCTGCCAGTCCTGGGCCGCGGAAAACCCGTCCACATGCCCCACGGTGAGGATGCCGTCAATCCTGCGCTCCATGACAAGCTGTTTCAGCTTTGCAAATACTTCATTCTTATCAGACTCATAGTAAGGCAGCTCAATGCATTCAACATTGGCGTTGAGCTTGGACAGATAGTCATGGACCCCTCTCCACATGGGCTGGTAATAATATTTATTATCCCCTGCATCACTGGGAAGCAGGATTGCAATCCGCTGGGTGCTGCGTTTCAGACTGGAGGCAAGGGTATTGGGCTGGTATCCCATCTCCTCGGCTGTCCTGCGGATTTTTTCCCGGGTTTCATCGCTTACCCCAGCTTTTCCGCTAAGGGCAAAATGCACTGAACTGATGGAAACGCCTGCCTTGGCCGCCACATCCCTGATTGTCACTTTTGTATTCACGGCGCCGCACCTTTCAAAGAAAAAGTATCGCCTAGGGCCTGTTTGAACATTCATGCCCTAAAACAATCACTGTTATTATACAACAAATATGGATTTATTTACAAGGAGGAACAAAAAATGTCAGATTTACAGAATAAAGTGGGTATTGTCACGGGAGGAAGCAGCGGCATCGGATTTCAGATTGCCAACGTGCTGGCCGGTGACGGTGCCACGGTCTACTCCATCAGCCGTACAGGAGCGCCCAAGGAGGGCATGGGCGAAAGCGCGCCCGGAGTCATCCACCTGAAAGGCGATATCAGCGATATGGCCGCCATGAAAGCATTGGTAGATGAGATTGCAGCAAAGAACGGCGGCGGCCTGGATTTCCTTGTGAACAATGCCGGGGCCACCTTTAAATGCCGGGCCGAGTCCTTCCCCATGGACCAGTTTGACCGCATCATGGATGTGAACGTAAAATATGTGTTTGGCATGAGCCAGCTCTGTTACCCTTATCTGAAGCAATCGGCGGGAAGAGGCCGCATCATCAACATCACAAGCATGAGCGCCCACCTTGGCTTTTCCGAGGTCATCCCCTACTGTGCCAGCAAGGGAGCCGTATTATCCATGACCAGGGGCCTGGCCGTGGAGTGGGCCCAGGACAATATATGTGTCAACAGCATTGCCCCGGGCTGGTTCCAGAGCAAGATGTTGGAACAGGTGGCCGACCCTGCCAGGGAGCAGAAAATCCTCAGCCGCATGCCCCTTCATTCCTATGGCGATACCAGGGACCTGGGCGCCCTTGCCAGCTTCCTCTGCGGCTCAGGCGCCAGCTATATAACCGGCCAGGATTTTGCGGTTGACGGCGGGGCGCTGGCTTTTGGATACTGACAGAACGCTGGCCGGTCCGGCCCCGTTTTTACACTATCCGTTTTTGGCCTTACCCTTTTACCTGCCGCTGATTTCCAGCAAATCCAGAAGCGCCTGCACGCCCTCCGGGCTGTCTGCAAAGGACTTGACAGGGGCGCCCACATATTCGGAGCACTCCGCCTCTGTCATCCTGCCGCTTCGCTGAACCGGACCATCCTCCAGTTCCACCGTATAATTCCATTCCACTTCCCCCAGGTTTCCCGTAAGCGCAATCAGCATACAGGCATATCCCTTCATCTTCTCCTCAAACACAGCGGAATTAGATGTGCTGTCCTCAAACTCCAAAGTCCAGCCATAGGGCTCTTTGGAGGTCTGTAGCTCATTCTTAAAATTGCCAAGGGACCTTGATATGCCCACAAGCCCGGCCAGCCTTCCATTGGCAGACGCGTCCCCGATATACGGATTCTTTGCCTTATACAGCTCATTGGCCTGCCTGCTTACCACTTCCCCATTGCTTTTAACGGTCATGCCCCTGATGTCCAGCTGTGTCCCCTCCGGCGGAAGGCCCACCTCCAGGTTGAAAGTGCCGCTGCGGTTCCAGGGCGACGGAAGGCATGCATAGATGACCATTTCCTCTGTCCCGTCATCCTTCCTGACAATTTTATACCTGCTAAAAACAGAAGCCGAATCATAAAACGTTCCTCCCACCCTCACCTGGCCGTCATTCATGTCCGTATAGGTTATCATATAGGAGTCCGAGGGATATCCGATCATGAACAGCTTTATGGATAAGGCCAGCACCATTACAAGGAACACGGCGCACGCACCCAGGACCACGTTCCTCAGGTTTCTCCGTTTCACCTTTTTCAGATAATCAATCTCCCCTGCTTTGGCACTGCCCCCAGCGTCTTTCCCGCCTTCCACCTCCTGCTTCATACGCTTATACAGGTCCCTGCACTCCCCGCACCCTTCAAGATGCGCCTCAATCTCGCGCCCCGTTGCCTCAGATGTAAGGCCCTCCACATACAAAGGCATCAGGTCTTTTATGATATCACACGGTATTTTCCTGCTCATAATTTCTCTGCCTCCTTCACCACCCGCTCTTTTGCGCGGTAATAGGTCACCCTTGCCCAGTTCTCACTTTTCTCCATGATCTCGCCAATCTGCCCAAATGTCAGGTTGCCCACCAGCCTGAGATACATAACTTCCCGCATGGGATTCTCCAGATTGTGTATCAGCCTTAGGATCTGTATACTGTCCCAGGATTGGATCAGCTGGGTTTCGGCGGAGTCCACAGGGATTTCCCCTGCCTCCTCCAGCGTCACATGGTTCTTCCGGCTGCGCGCATGCTCATACCACAGATTCTTTGCTATGCCGCACAGCCAGGTGGAGACGCTGCTTTTCCCTTTATATTTGCCAATATTCTTCACTGCCCGGTAAAATGTTTCCTGGGTCAGTTCCTCCGCCAGATCCGGGTCCTGTGTCCGGGTCAAGAGAAAACCATATACCATTTTTCCGTGCTTTAAATAGATTTCTTCCATGGAATCCATATATGCATTTCCTCCTTATGTTAATTGGTGATGAAAATGGGCGGAACGTTACAGGGAAATTTTAATATTTTTATCACTTCTTTAATTTCTTGTCAATATAAATGGAGAAAAGTCGAAGGAAAATTTGGAAATCAATCGAAAGGCAGGCAATCTTATGGTAAAATACTTATAAACACGTATCAAAAGACATAAATGCTAAAAATGGAGGTCTGAAATGATCATATCAGATGTTACAATAAAAAATTTTAAAGGCATTGAAGAAATAAAGATAGATTTCAAACCTGGATTTAATTTAATAAAAGGAATTAACGGCAAGGGTAAGACCTCTATCCTGGAAGCAATCGCTGTCGGACTTGGAGGATTTGTTGCCCGTATGCCTTGGACACATAAATGGGACAAAAGGTTCTGATGATACATGTGATACACATAAAGGCAGTGAATCTATCAAAATCAATCCTCTGGACCAATCCACGCTGCGGCATATTAACTACAGTTCCGCCACAGGCGCTATATTTTCCCAAGATACGGATATCGAAAAAGATATCAATGTGACCTTAAACCTTAATTCAAAGCCTCATATGCTGAAGGAGAATAGGAAGAAGAAGTTAAATGCCTGTATCCTGGAAATGAGCAGATTGCAAAAAAACGCTTAAAATATTAAAAAATGACTGCCCTTGAGGAATATCGCACCTTGCGGGCAGTCATTATCATATACCATCAGCATTCAGCCCCCGCGGTAATCCGGCAGGACTATATTGCTTCATTCATCTTAGCCAGCTTCGCCGCCTGGTCCGCTGCAATCAGGTTATCCAGCAGTTCCTGTATATCCCCGTTCATAATGGAATCAATCTTATATAAAGTCAGCTTAATCCTGTGGTCCGTCACACGGCCCTGGGGGAAATTATAGGTGCGGATCTTCTCAGAACGGTCGCCGGTGCCAATCTGGCTGCGGCGTTCCTCTGCCTCGGAACTCTGACGCTTCTCCAGTTCAATGTCGTACAGCTTGGAACGCAGCAGGCGGAAGGCCTTTTCCTTGTTCTGGAGCTGTGACTTCTCTGTCTGGCTGTATATCACGATTCCGGTAGGCATATGGGTCAGGCGTACCGCGGAATCCGTGGTATTGACGCACTGGCCGCCGTTGCCGGACGCACGCATCACGTCAATACGGATGTCGTTCATATCAATCTGTACATCCACTTCCTCCGCCTCGGGCATGACGGCAACCGTTGCAGTGGAGGTATGGATGCGGCCTCCGGATTCTGTCTCGGGAACCCGCTGCACGCGGTGTACCCCGCTCTCATATTTAAGCTTGGAGTACGCCCCCTTACCGGTAACCATTGCCACCACTTCCTTGAAGCCGCCGATTCCGTTCTCATTCAGGCTGATGATCTCAACCTTCCACCTGTGGCTGTCCGCATAGTTGGAATACATGCGGTACAGCTCTGCTGCGAACAGGGCCGCCTCATCGCCGCCCGCGCCTGCCCGGATTTCCAGGATGATGTTCTTGTCGTCATTGGGGTCCTTGGGAAGCAGGAGGATTTTCAGTTCATGCTCCAGTTCCTCGATACGCTTCTTGGCATCAGACAGCTCTTCCTTAGCCATCTCGCGCATCTCCTCATCGTTTTCCTCCTCAAGAAGGGCCAGGCTGTCCTCCACGTCCTGCTTGGCCTGCTTATACTGCTTATAAGCCTCCACAATGGGCGCCAGGTCTGCCTGCTCCTTCATCAGCCGGGTAAACCGTTTGGTATCCTGGGTCACAGCCGGGTCACCCAGCATCAGCATCAATTCCTCATAATGGATTAACATATCATCTAATCTGTCAAACATAATTCTCTCCTGTCTCCTTCCAACCTGCACGCACCACCCGGTCCAGCCCGGCCATATCCTTCATTACTTCCACCTGCACATATCCATGCGCCTCAAACATCTGCCTTACCGGCAGTCCCTGGTCAAATCCAATCTCCATATACACGCAGCCCCCGGGGGCAAGATGCTTTCTGCATCCTTGTGCCAATATCCGGTAAAACGCAAGCCCGTCAGCCCTTCCGTCCAGGGCCATCCTGGGCTCGTAGTCCCTCACCTCAGGTTCCAGGCCTTCTATGTCATGACTGGGTATATAGGGCGGATTGGAAACAATGATGTCATATCTGCGGTCAGGTTCCAGGCGCTCAAACATGTCGCTTTCAATCAGGTTGAAATCCCCCTCATGCTCCTTCAGAAGACGCTGCGCGTTGCGGGCAGCAACCATCAGGGCTTCCCTTGACACGTCAAGGGCCGTCACATCCCGGAAACCACCCATAAGGGCCAGGCTGATTGCAATGCAGCCAGATCCGGTGCACACGTCCAACAGCGCTGCGTCCTTTCCCTTCTGCTCCTGCAATACCAGCTCCACCAGTGTCTCCGTGTCCTGCCTTGGTATCAGCACATGTTCATTTACATAAAACTCAAATCCCATGAACTCCTGGACGCCTGTCAGGTGCTGGAGGGGTATCCGCTCTGCCCTTCGGTCAATCATCTCCTCATATTTCCTGCACTTTAAGAAAGTCTCCTCATCCTCAGGAAGTGTCTTATCCTTTATTGCCAGGAAGGAGGCCAGGCTTTCGCCAAATGCCTCCAGCAGAAGGTACCTTGCATCCAGACCCGCGTCCGGCACGCTGCTCCTATTCAGTTTCTCCGTTCCCTGCCATAGCAGCTGCTGCATGGTCATGTCCTGCCGCTCCTTTGCGTTCCTTTTTATCATAGGCCCCGCCTGTACCGTCATCCTGTCTTGGGGTGCTGTTTTCCTTCCATCCCGGAAACGCCTCATCCAGATAGCTCCTCCAGTCAAACACGGTTTCAACCGCTGCAATCGCAACCTCAATCATGCTGTCATCCGGTTCCGTGGTGGTCAGTCCCTGCATCCACATGCCGGGACGGCTTAAGATATTCACCAGCTTGGAATCGTGTCTGCCCGCAAAGCGCAGGAACTCATAGGACACGCCTGCAATCACCGGTATCAGCACGATACGGCTGACAATCCTAAGCCAGATCGTATCCACGCGGATTACCATGAAAAACAGGATGCTGATGACCATTACAATCATGATGAAGCTGGTGCCGCAGCGTTTATGCTCCTTGGAGCTGGCCCTTACATTGTCCACGGTCAGCTCCAGCCCGTGCTCAATGCAGTTGATGCACTTGTGTTCCGAACCGTGGTACATGAAGGTCCTCTTTATGTCCTCCATCCTGGATACCAGCTTGATATACCCAATGAAAATAACAATCCTGATCACGCCTTCCAGGATGGCCATCACTGTCTCTGAGGGGATGAAGCTTTTGCAGAAGCGGGCAATGAGCAGCGGCAGCACCATGAATATACCGATGGCCATGACAAAGGAAAATATCATGACCACACTCATGAGCACGCTCTCCAGCTTTTCCCCAAATACCTTGTCCAGCCACGCCTCGAACCGGCCGGGCTGGGCCTCCTCATCATCCTCAAAAAAACTGCAGGACCAGGTCAGGGCCCTCATGCCCACAACCATGGAATCTATAAAACTGAAAATACCCCTGATAAACGGAAGCCCAAGAAACTTATGCTTCCTGGTGATGCTTACGTAGGTATCCTTTTTCACCTCAATATCCCCGTCCGGCTTGCGGACCGCTATGGCGTAATCATTGCCGTTCATCATCATGATGCCTTCAATTACGGCCTGACCGCCAATTCCTGAATATTTCATCCTTTCTTACCTTTCTTAGCTGGATGCCGCGGTACAGGCGCCGCGGCACATAAACCAGAAAGGGCTGAGCCTGATGCCAAGCCCAACCCTCATCTTTTTTGCCTATTAGTTAGCATTCATGCCATACTTACGATTGAACTTATCAATACGTCCACGGGCCTGAGCAGCCTTCTGCTGGCCGGTATAGAATGAATGGCACTTGGAACAGATTTCCACGTGGATGTCTTTCTTTGTTGATCCTGTTACGAACTCATTACCACAGTTGCACACAACCTTTGCCTGGTAATAATTTGGATGGATTCCTTCTCTCATTTCTTTCACCTCTCTGATAATATTTGCGGTTTCCGACCGCGGCCTGTATGCCAATCTGCCTCTGTACATTACAGGCAGCCGGCTCCCGCCGTCACCAGAACGCACAGATATCAGCACTGTTCAAGTTATACGCACCCTCACCGTAAGGTCCTGACTCACGCAGATGCTAAAACTGCCGTCAATTCAGACAGCTTACATAGTATATCATAGAACACCGGGACTTGCAAGATATTTTTTTGAAAATGTGGGCAAATATATAGCTGGATATGGGGTCAGGATATAGGGTTACTTCCAGCACTCCGGAAGCTCAGGTTCCTGTACCCTCACCGGCTCAGGATAAACCTCACCATACAGTTCCAGCTCCACCCGCTCAATGATTTCCGGCTTCACCGGACGGTTGACCTCCACACCTTCTATGGGGAAATCCGTCACAGGCACTGTCTCTACCTTTTCCAGCCTGTATAACTCATCCATGCCCTCCAGAACACG
>ERZ808029.1007-NODE-1007-length-11449-cov-3.527084_pt1 | contig 11449 bp, 13 predicted proteins | sample MGYA00380185_ERZ808029 | MGnify/ENA primary metagenome ERZ808029 (study PRJEB31490, sample SAMN06133404) | mouse gut metagenome | isolation source: M2_3 | host: mice | place: China: Chengdu | collected 2015-05 ... | reverse complement strand
AATATTTCTACCGTAATCGGCTGTGCCATTTCTGAAACGGAACAGATACCGATGATTAAAAAAGCTGGCTTTGACGGATTTTTCACCATGTTCACCGGAACCGAGCCGATTGATCTGTGGGCCAAAGAAGCCAGAAAACACAATCTGGAATTTGAGACCATCCATGGTCCCTTCCAGTACGCCAACCGCTTGTGGGAATCGGATTCTTCCGCTGAAGAATACCTTGCATACCTTCAGAGCATTATTGACAGCTGTCACCAAATTTCTGTGGACAAGTGCATCCTTCACGTAACCGTTGGCAATACGGCTCCCCCCATTTCTCCCGAAGGACTTCTCCGTTTTCAAAAGCTGTGTGACTACGCCAAATCTCAAAATGTTCATATCTGTTTTGAAAATCTGGAGCCATTGCCCCATTTGGAAGCAGTCATGGATTTTGTCAAAGATCCCTTCCACGGCTTTTGCTGGGATATTGGCCATAATGCCTGTTACACGCCAAATTTGGACTTAATGAAAAAATATGGTTCCCGCCTGAAATGCCTTCACATCCACGACAATCTGGGCGTAACCAGACCAGGGGACATCGATTACCGGGACGATAGACACTTCCTTCCCTTTGACGGCATTTTAGACTGGGACTGGTTTGTTGGCCAGTTAAGCAAATATCATTATGAAGGACCTATAACCCTGGAAGTATCCAACCAGGGACTCCCTAAGTATCAGACCATGTCTCTGGAAGAATACTTAAAAGAAGCTTACAACCGGGGCGTTAAACTTCGTGATAAACTAAATCAGATTTAACCTCCTTATTTCTTACATCCGTCAAAGTCAAAATTAAACAAAAGACCAAAACCGGCTGTGTGAAATAAAGCACATAAGAAACATGCTTTATTTCAAACAACCGGTTTTTAGTCTTCATCTTTTGATGGTTCTCTTTCCACACATAAACGAAGGTGGGTCCGAACATTCATTCACCTCTTGAAATTTTCACTTGCCCTTATACATATTATGCATACTTTCCTTTTTGTCTCTCCCCTCCTCCAGACTCTGTTCTGGCAGCTACAGCCGAATAAGCCTCCACTCCCATGGAAAACCCTGAAGGCAGATTTCCCTCTTTTCCAGGCTCTGTCTCAACGGATTCTTCCTGAATCAAAACCCTTCTGGCCTCTGCTGACCGAACCATCGCCAGATCAATCTCGGAAAGTCTCTCTCGTTCTTTTTTGGCAGTCACTCTTCTTCTGGCCATAGCCGCATCGTCCACCGAGATCTCTCCCCGTGTCACAGCCTCTCCGTCCACAAGGGCTTCCCCCGTGGCAGCTGTAAAACCTTTTAACCCTTCCTTTGGAAAACTCTCTGTCATCTCTTCAAGCAGCTGTTTCTTTTCCATCTGCTGGTTTTCTACAAACTCCTTGTCTGCCTGCTTCTCCTCCAAAATCCGCTTCCGCACCCGCTCCTGGTTCCATCTTCGAAGCTTCTTCATCCGCCGCTCCCGCTCTTTTTGTTCCTCTGCAGCCCGCTCCAAACGCTTCTTCTTTTCCTGATTCAGCTCCCGCTTCCAAGGTTTAAGCAGCACAATCTTTCGGGTATCTGAATCTGCTGCCTGAAACTGGGCAATACGAACCAGCTGAAATTCCGGATCTTTCTGTTTGGAAGCCGCCGCTGACTGGGCTAACTTCTCCGTCTTTATCTGCTCTGCCTCGTCCCGTGTATCTGCATCTTTCAAACGCTGTTCATAGTTTTCCCGCTCCTTCGCCAAAGCCACCACCTTCCGATACAGCTCAGGCGCATACTTGCGCAGAAAGGACAGTTCTTCCCCGGTAAGCTTTTCCCCTGCCTTCAACTTATTTTTAATTTTCTGAAGTTTTTTCTGTATGTCAGAATTGTCCATCTGAGACTTTCCGGAAGAAATCGCCTTGATAAACATTCCACTGCCCTCACGGTTTAACTGAATCCCCGTTGCCAAAGGCGCTCTGCTTCCTTTTCCCGTCCGTCCGGCCTGTCTTGCCTCCCATTTCCGTTCCAGCTTCACCGACTTGAGATATTGATTCAGGCTGCCAATTGTTCCCAAACCCATAACACCACCCCTTACCGTTTTATTTCCGTGAGCAATTATCCATACTGATATTTCGGCTTATTTTGGGAATCAGTTAAGGAAAAAAAGGAAAAAAAGGCGTTATACTAGAGCGAGAGCCTTTTTGCTTCTTTCAGCCAGTTTTCCAACTGGAAAAGCCGGTCAAGGGCATCTTGTCTTCCCAAATCATAGGTCCACTGCAGCTTCTTAGGATCATGCTCCATCCGTCCAATGGTCAATTCCCTGCTTGGACGCAGCACAAACACCTCCCCTGCTTTTTCCAGCCGGTGAATGTAACGAACGGTTTTGTTGTAGTTTAAATGACGCTGTTCCACTGCCTTCACAAATCGGGGATACCGAAAATAGCGCATCCGCACCATAGGATTTTTCTCTGGCTTTTTTACGTATCCTTCCTGTCTTGTCAGCACCACCACATTCTTTTCATATCCCATCCGGCGAAACGCCCGCACTGGCACGCTGTCCGTACAGGCGCCGTCCAAAAGCTTCATTCCATGAATGCGTACAATCCTGGATATACACGGCAAAGATGCAGAAGCTCTCATAATATCCACATGAGCCTTCATATCCGTCATCTGCAGATATTCCGGTCTTCCCGTTTCCACATTGCTGCATGTGGCATAAAACGCCGTCTTAGACCGTTTGAAAGCTTCGTAATCATACGGTTCCAGACGGTCCGGAAGATCATGGTAGCAAAATTTCTCTCCCACCATATTGCCTGTCAGCAGAAAATTTAAAAAACTCATAAACCGCCAGTCCCGACAGTATCGTTTATAATAGCGAATGCTCCTCCCCTTCTGTCCAGAAAGATAAGAGCATCCATGAACCACTCCTGCAGATACTCCAATAACACCGTCAAAAGCAATGCCTTTTTCCAGAAACACATCCAGCACTCCTGCCGTGTAGATTCCCCTCATACCTCCGCCTTCTAACACCAGGCCCGTCTTTTCTTTCCTTTCCATTTCTCAAAAACCTCCTGTCACCTGAATTTTAAACCATCTGCCGACACATCAGCAGTCTGGTTTCCATTCTGCACCATACATGGCAGCCGATTTCCATTCTGCGCCATACACGGCAGAAGCCCCGGTTCAGACTTTGGTATCTGCACCGGGACCTTTCACTTTTCTTATGACTTTCCAGATCTTTTCCAGTATAGCACTTTGCAGGTTCTTATTCAACCAGTTTTTTCGGATTGATTCAACAAAAAAATTTACTTTTTTGTGAACTTGGAAAACCTCTCTCTCATACAGTAAATTAAAAACCCACAGAGGCATTTTTATGGCTGAAAATGATACCCACTACAATGGAGTTCCCGACATGACCCAAATGCAGACCGAACCTGTGATTCCCCTTCCTAACCCCGGCGAAGGCGGTCCGGTCTATCCCGGCAATCCTCCGGGAAATTGCAACAATACCTGGATGCCCTCCTTCCCGGTTGGCCCTGTCTGCCCTCCCGGTTCCTTACAGTACTTTGGTCAGGTCCGCTTTTTAAATGCTTCCACCAATACATTTGCTGTCAGCATTACCATTGACAGCACCATTTACGCCGCTAATTCCAGTTTTGGCTGCATCACCAGCTACGACTGGATTTCCGACGGTTTCCATACAGTTACAGTACGCCGCGCCAATGGAATGCGCAATATTTTGCTGCAGCAGAATTTCCCATTTGTTTCCAATCAAAAAGTCACCATGGTATTGACCGATTCTGCCTCCGGCGGTCTGGAAATGGTTCGTGTAGTAGACACTGGCTGCACCAATCTTCCTGCTGGTTCCGCCTGCTACCGGTTTGCCAACATGTCCTACAGCGGCTCTTCTTATGATCTTCTTCTTACTGGAGGAGAAACCGTATTCCGCAACGTAAGCTTCCAAAGCATCACCTCCTACAAACAGGCAGTGGCCGGTTCCTACCAGTTCTATCTGGCAAATTCCAACACTTATGCCTTTATCCGAGAGCTGCCCATTATTGTTATCGGCGCTGTTGCCACAGGTTCCGGCATACGCCAGCCTCTGCTGTCCTTCTCGGCAAATCTCATTGCCGGCAGAAACTATACCTCCTATGTGATCGGAAACACCTGGTCTGGCAATGGCATACGTGTACTGACGGTTGAAGATTAACCGTTTTCTTTCTTACAGATTTTCCAAACCGTGAAAACTGTCCCTTAGAAGATCACAAGAAGACGTCATCTGACTTTGTTCTTCCTGGGACAGTTTTAAAGTCAGCACCCGCTGGACCCCATCCTGATTAATAATGCAGGGTACCCCTGTAAACACACCATTCTGGCCATATTCTCCCCGAAGCATGGCCGAAACAGTCAATACACTGCTCTCATCTCCCAAAATTGCCTTTGTGATACGGGTCATTGCCATTCCAATTCCATAATAGGTCGCCTGCTTTGCCTCAATGATTCTGTAAGCAGCGCCCCTCACTTCTTCGGAAATCCGGGTCAGTTCTTCCATCTGAACCGGATTTTCCGTCTCCTCCAGAATCTCCCGAATGGGGCGGGTGGCAATCATGGCCTGACTCCATGGTACAAACTCGCTGTCCCCGTGTTCTCCCATTACATAGGCATGAATATTTCTAGGATCTACATGGAGATAATCTCCCAAAAGATACCGCAGCCGTGCCGTATCCAGCGCCGTTCCAGTGCCAAGAACTCTTTTGGGATTAAATCCAGACAATTCATAAGTAATCCTTGTCATAATATCCACAGGATTGGTGGCCACCAAAAATATTCCGTTAAATCCGGAGTCTGTCACCGGTCCAATGATAGAACGAAATACTTCCTTATTTCTCTTTAGAAGATTCAGACGGGATTCCCCTTCTTTTTGGGCAACTCCCGCACAGATCACCACAATATCCGCCTCCCGGCAGTCTGAGTAATCCCCTGCATAAATCTTCATGTGAGAAGAAGAAAATGCAAGACCATGATTCAAATCCATGGCTTCTCCCTCTGCCCGCTTCCGGTTAATATCTACCAGCACCAATTCGTCACAAACGTTTTGGTTCAGAAGACAGTAGGCATAACTCATCCCCACCATTCCGGTTCCAATCAATACAATTTTTCTGGTATCGGTTCTCATAAAAACCTCCTGTTCTCCACAATTTTCAAACACTTTCTGGTATTCCATCCCTTTCTACAGTCTTTACTATCCCCGAAAACAATCAAAACATACAATCTTTTCAGCTTCCGCCGCTGTCAAAACCTTTCCAGATCTCAAAAACTATTCCAGACCAAACGGACTTCCATCCCACACTCCCATCCCCTTTTCTTCTCTTTGTTCCTCCTCAGTCAAAACTTTCCAGGTCTTCACAGAAAAAGTTCTTTCCTCCAAATCCGTGTGAAGTTCCACCAAAAGCACTTTTCCCTCTTGGATTGGAATTTTTGCCGACACACCCTCCGGCTCAACCTGACCTTTGGATTTTAACTCCCTTGTCACCTGCCGTTTCCACTCTTTTGGATTATCAATCCAATCTGCTTCCTGAAAAATCCGGTCTACAAAAGCCACAAACTCCTCCCCCACCCCATCGGCTTGATAATACTGTTTCACAGCCTCTCCGGTACTTTTTGCCATCTCCTCCTCTCCTCTGGACTCATCCCATACGAACATTCCAAAAATTCCCATAATCATCACGGCAAAAATTAACAACAGACAGCTGCATCCAGCGCTCACCCTTCTTTTCATTCATTTCATTCTCCCTTCACAAAATTTAGATTCTACCTACTCTCTCTGATATTTTTTCACTTCCAGTTCGAATATTGTCCGGCCCTTTTCTATCCTTATTTGTGCAATCCACATTCCATCCTTATGGTTTTTGTCAGCTGCACTGGTACTTTTCACCTGCAAAACAGCCTGCCACTCCTCTCTTATGGTTCCCCTATACACCCTTCTTTCCTTTTGGTCATTTTCATTTTCCTCTTCTGAAAATCCTAGTTTTTCTACCACTCCTTCTGTTCCCCATGCCTTCCATATCTCTGCCACACTCTCTGCCAAAATCACTGCCTGATTGAAGTCCTGGCTCTGACGGCTGATCTGGTCCGAAATTCCAAACACCAACACCCACTGGGAAAGGCATAGAATAAAAAAACAAATTGCCGCCATCCCTTCTATCCAGCTCCCAACTGCCCCTTGCCCCCTCATTTTTCCCTGCTCCTTACAGCCAAAAACAATCCCTTCCCTCCCTGACTTCCAATCTCCACAGTTAAAAGGGAATCTTCGAGATAAAACCAAAGCCCATCACACTCCAAAACACAAATTCCATCACCCAATTCCAAATCCGTGTTCGCTGCCGCAAATAACTCCCGTATACTGCCCTCATACGCATAAATCCAAAGGATATATCCATCCTCTTTTTTTCCCAATTCCAGAACAGAAATCTGATTTATTTCCACCACTCTTATATTACCCGCCTCATCCCCCTGACGCACTTTTTCTCCAATATATTGTAACGCCACGCTCTCCCTGTAATTTTCTGCCGTGCGGCTGCAGATAATCTCATAAATCCGGCTGCCAGAATAGGCGGCAAAAAATATACACAGGGCAAACTCAATCCACACAATCCTCAAGGCAGGCATACAACAATCTCCGGCATCACATTGGAGGCAAAACGATCGTAAAATACCATATACATCTCCTCTGAAAAAGACACCTTATAGTGTTCCTTCAAATACAAAACATCTGGAGGATATCGCCCCTCCGCCGCATAACATCGAACACATGCCCTCACAAGGTCTGCCTGCAGCCTTTTGGACCCTTCCTCCTGGACACGTGCCACAAGAAAATCCATACCAGCCAAAAACCCTCCGATTCCCGCAGAAAACAAAACCATGGAACAAAAAACTACTGCCACTAATTTGGAATTATATTTTTTTCCCATATTTTTCTCCTCGTCTTTCTAATATCATCCCATACCTGCCACCACCCCAGCCAGAGGAATCATTACACACAGAAGAACAAATCCCGTTCCGCCTGTAAAAATCCCTCCTAAAATCGGTTCTATCCAGACCAATAACTGAGTTCTCAACCTTTCTGCCTGCTGTTCATAATCTTTTGCAATCTCCTCCATAATCCCATCTAACAGCCCGCTGTGCATACCTTCCTGAATCATCAAAAGGTGATAACGGCCAAAGCTTCCCCCATCCCCGATTCCATCCAAACTGCCTGTTTCTCCCTGAATCCTTTGAATGCAGGTTTCCAAATCCCCTGGAATCCCCTGATAACCTCCTGCCTCCCACGCCAGTAGAACAGAAGCTTCCAACTCCAAACGGTTTTTCAAAGCCATAGCCAAAACCAATGCAAACCGCCGTCCAGACTCTGCCCTCCAAATCTTGCTTTTCCTTCTCCCCCATCTTCTCACTGGTTCTGCCAACGAACCTTGTGAAGCAGACAGAATCACCACTGCCATCCCTTCACAAACCAAACCTCCCCCGCAAACAATTCCTCCCGCCAAAGAAACCACCTGAAAAATCCGCGGCATTCTCATTCCCATCTGCACATAAACCTGTTCAAAAACCGGAAGAACCTGAGTAAACAAAATAAATAACACAATCAAAAACGCCGCAGCCATCCCTCCAGAAGTAATCCACCCATCCACAATCTGCCTTTTTCTTCTGACTTCCCTTTTGTAAAAAACCGCCAGCTCTCCTAGTCTCTGTTTTAACTCCCCTTTCTCCTGACCTTTTTTCACCATAGCTGTCACCAGAGAGGGAAAAATTCCCTCCTTCTCCAAAACATCCGAAAAGGGCATTCCCGATTTCACTCCCCGGAAAAGCCGACCAAACATCTCTTGGTCTTCCTCTGTCTCTTGGGCCATGGACTCCAAACCATCTGAAAGGGAAATTCCAGCTTTTAAGAACAAAGACACCTGAAGGCAAAAACCTGCCATCCACTCCTCATCCCATTCATGCGCCCTGCACCTTCTCATTTCCTTCTCCTTTTTCCTTTCATCATCTATCAAAATCCCAAATCTCATTTCATCAATACAAAAATTCCGGTTTTATGGATTTCCCTTTTATCAATAACAATACCTTTCGTAATAATTCTCCCGATTCCCCACATACTCCCGGACTTCACGGCTCCTCTTTCCAGAAGACAGAAACGTTGGGTCCATCAAAACCCATTCCTTCCCATTAAAATAAAACAAATTGTCAATCCATCCTTCTTCCTCTAAATACACACTTACCCAGGCATGATACAATTCCCCCGTGTATCCCACCACTAACTTGGCCGGAATGTGCAAAGAACGAAGCATTGCAGTCATCAAAGCAGCGTAATCCAGACAAATTCCCTTTTTTGACCTAAGAGTTTCATCTACATTCGGCAAATACCCGCTTTGGACATTTTTCGCTTTTTCATAATCATAACAAATGTTTTCTACTACATAATGATACACAGCCGCTGTTTTCTCAAGAGAATCCTTTCCATCGGCCAATTCACAGGCTAACTTTACCGCCCGACTGTCTGAATGAAAATTCACATATTGATTTGGATATAAAAATGGAACAAACTCATTGATTAAAGACACAAAGATTGACTGACTCAATAACTGGGCATATTGATCACTGCCCACATGTTCAAATACTTTTACCACATAAACCCCGTTCCCCTCTGTAAAAGGGTATACCTCAAAGGCATCTCTGGCATTCAAATCATAAGTATAGGCCGTATCTTTAATGACCTGAACTTTGATTTTGGGATTTTTTCCCTTATACCGAACCATCACATAGCCATGAAAAGACTGTGACCCATCGATGACTGCCTGCTCTTTTTGGGCAGCCAGAACCACCGCCGCTGACAGCATGGTCAAAAAAACTGCCGCCAGCAGCGCTGCTGCTTTTCTCTGATATTTTATCCTGTAACGCCCCTTTCCCCTTAAACTCCCATTCGCTGTCTTACCACCTCATAGGCCAGCACTCCGGCGGCAACAGAGGCATTGAGGGAATCAATATCGCCTTTCATGGGAATGGCGGCTGTGAGATCACATCGCGCTCCCACCAGACGGCTGACCCCACTGCCTTCATTTCCAATCACCAGCCCAATAGGTCCAGTCAGATTCAACCGGTACATCACTTCCCCGTCCATGGCAGCACAGACAAACCACATTCCTCGCTTCTTTAATTCTTCCATGGTCGCCGTCAAATTCGTCACTTTCGCCACCGGCGTATAATTCAGTGCCCCGGCAGATGTCCGCGCTACCACCGACGTCAAACCAGCCGCCCGGTGCTTGGGAAGAATTACCCCATGTGCTCCCGCCAAATTAGCAGTACGGATAATAGCTCCTAGATTATGAGGATCTTCTATGCCATCCAAAAGAAAAATAAAAGGATCTTCCCCTTTGTCCTCTGCCACCTTTAAAATATCCTCCACCTGAGCATAAGCATAGGCAGCTGCCTGGGCAATTACCCCCTGATGCTTTCCAGTGTCAGACATTTGATCCATCCGTTCCTTGGAGACAAAGCGAAGGATTGTCCCCTGCTTTTTTGCCTCCCTGGTAATGGTTAAAATCGGACCATCCTTTAAGCCGTCCTGCACATACAGCTTATCCACCGTCCGTCCGGAACGAAATGCCTCTAACACCGCATTCCTTCCTTCAATGGTCATCTCCTCATACCTCATGGCAATCCCCCATCTTTTTTAATCCGTTTCCAACCAGCTCCAAAAGACGCCCGCTGCGCCCTGTCAGATACAGATAGCCAAGAAGCGCCTCAAAACCGGTAGCCATCCGGTACTCAGTCATAGTGGCATGTTTGGCCATGGTTCCAGACTTGGCATTGCGCCCCCGCCGGTACACTGTCTCCTCCTCTGGGGAAAGCTCTTCCATAAGTAACCGAATCATAGCGGCCTGAGCCGGGGCTTTCACCAATGCCGCACTTTTTTTGTGCATTTTGTGAACTTGCATATTTCCCTGGCTCATAACCTTAGTCCGAATCACCACCTCGTAGACCGCATCTCCAATATAGGCAAGGGCAAGGGAAGAATACTCTCCTGCCTCTACCTTAGGAAGCTCCAAAATCTGACGGATCATGCTTTCTTCCATTTAACGCCCTCTCTGGTATCTTCCAGAACGATTCCCATGTCCAAAAGCTTTCCACGAATCTCATCCGCCAATGAAAAATTCTTCATTTTCCTGGCCTCCTGCCGCTGGCGAATCAAATCCTCAATCTCTTCTTCCAAAACCTCAGTCTTCCTGACCGTATTAATTCCCAGCACATCGCACAAGGTATGAAGCGTCTTTTCCATAAAAGCAATGTAAGAAGGGCTGCTGTCGCCGGAAACTGTGGTATTGGAAAGCTTCACCAGCTCAAAAATGACAGAAACCCCGTCTGCAGTGTTAAAGTCATCTTCCATGGCAGCCTCATACTTGGCCACAAGCGCCTTCGCCTCCTGTGCGTAAGCCTCCTCCTTGGGATTCATCCCATCTCCGGACCCAGTAACACCTGCCATCTTCCGAACAGCCGCTTCCTTAGCGTCTCTTAGCCGGTCAGCAGCCGTAAGAATCCGTTCCAGACTGTTTTTAGAAGCTTCCATCAAATCTGCGCTGAAATTTAAAGGACTCCGATAGTGAGCACTCAGCATGAAAAACCGCAGTACCTGAAGATCATACCTTTCACTAATTTCCCTCACCGTAAAGAAATTCCCCAATGACTTTGACATCTTCTGCACATGGCCATTCTTTTCCGTATTTAAAAAGGCATTGTGCATCCAATACCGGGCAAAAGGCTTCCCGCTGGCTGCTTCTGACTGGGCAATCTCATTTTCGTGGTGTGGAAAAACCAAATCTTCCCCTCCTGCGTGAATATCGATGGAATCTCCCAAGTATTTCTTGGCCATAACCGAACACTCAATATGCCATCCTGGACGCCCCTGACACCAGACAGACTCCCAAAAAGGCTCTCCCTCCTTCTTAGGCTTCCACAGAACAAAATCCGACGGGTCTTCTTTTCCCTCTTCCCCAGTCACCTTAATCTCCCTAAATCCGGACTGAAGCTCCTCTAAATTCTTGTGAGACAATTTCCCATAATCCTTAAAAGAGGAAGTCCGAAAATAAACCGTCCCGTCTGGAGCTGCATAAGCATGGCCTTTGTCAATTAAAACCTGAATCATCTCCAGCATTCCTTCGATTTCTAAGGTAGCCTTTGGGTGGACCGTGGCAGGTTTTACATTCATGCCTTCCATATCCTTTTTGCACTCTTCAATGTAACGGGAAGAAATGACCTCTGAATCCACTCCCTCTTCCAGCGCTTTTTTGATAATCTTGTCATCTACATCCGTGAAATTGGACACATAGTTGACCTCATATCCCTTATACTCAAAATATCTCCGAACTGTGTCAAACACAATCATCGGGCGGGCATTTCGAATGTG
>ERZ808029.1002-NODE-1002-length-11533-cov-4.541899_pt1 | contig 11533 bp, 8 predicted proteins | sample MGYA00380185_ERZ808029 | MGnify/ENA primary metagenome ERZ808029 (study PRJEB31490, sample SAMN06133404) | mouse gut metagenome | isolation source: M2_3 | host: mice | place: China: Chengdu | collected 2015-05 ... | reverse complement strand
TTCGGGAATACACGTTTTATTGTTTTTTGGTCGAAGAATCCTGCTCCGCTGTTGCCATATCTGCCTATGCTTAAGGAACGAGGGATTGGCTGTTATATCCATTTTACGCTTAATGATTACGAGGCTGAAGGGTTGGAGACGAATGTCCCTCCGTTGTCACAGAGGATAGAAACATTCTGTCGTGCCGTTGAAGTTCTCGGTCGAGGAGCCGTGGTATGGCGGTTCGATCCGCTCATTCTTACAGACAAAATCAACATAGACACTTTACTTGACAAAATCGCGCATATCGCCAATGTCTTGGCCGGCTATACCGAAAAACTCGTTTTCAGTTTCGCTGACATTGAATCGTATAAAAAAGTGTCGCGCAATCTCAGGCAAAGCTGCGTGGACTATCGCGAATGGGATGAGCAGACCATGCGCGAATTTGCATCGCGACTTTCAGCAATGAACCATGATGACAGGAATTTCAAACTCGCGACATGCGCCGAACGCATTGACCTTTCAGAATATGGAATAGAGCACAATCGCTGTATCGACCCTGAATTAATCAGCCATCTTGCGCCCGATGATGTCATTTTGCAAAACTTTCTTTATAACGAAAAGACGGACTCCGGGCAGCGAAAGGCGTGCGGCTGCATTCTCTCAAAAGACATCGGCGCTTACAACACCTGTCCGCATGGCTGCCTCTACTGCTATGCCAACTCCTCTTCAGCCTCGGCACTTTCCAATTATAAGAAATCAATCGCCAATCCTCTTACTGACTCAATAATCTGAATTATGAACTACACACCCAACGTTAGGAAATCTACACAAACCTTTGTAAATGTTCTGCAAAAGGCAAAGGAGTGGTTCGCTTCGCTTTCAAAAACAGAGCAACAAAACCTTATTGACGAATTAGAACACGGAGCAGGTCATCTTACCAACATTCGTCAACTGAATGCCTACATAGCCAAATATGGTGAAATTCATCAAGCCAAATTGCTTAATGCTTACGAGAAAATACCATCTAAAGTTTGGTACGAAGGCGGCATTACTGTCATTGATTATGGCTGCGGGCAAGGTATTGCCGAAATGGTACTGTCAGATTATTTGACTTCGAGGTATGTTGATAATGACTACATCAAAGATTTTATCCTTATTGAACCATCACGAACGAACCTACAGCGATGCGTCGATTATGTAAAGGCGTTCTTTCGAGAATCAAAAATATCCGCCTATTGTAAGAGAGACGACCAGATAAATGACTATGACATTAATCCGAAATCTGCAACTGTCATTCATATTTTCTCTAATGTAATAGACTTAGATGATTTTGATGGCAATGGTGTCTTGTCGTTGTTAAACGAAGATAAATCCCATAATAACATAATCGTATGTGTGAGCCCTTATTATCAGGAAGCAACACGCGGTAAGAGAATAAAAGAGTTTGGCGACAAACTTCAGGGCTATTCATTGGTATACAAATTAGAGAAGCACACTGATGATTGGGATAAACCTTATAGTTGCCAGATATATATCTTTGTCAGTTCTTATTATTGACAATCTATGCCCCGATTTGTTTGTATGGGAATATTCCGGGCTGGCGTTCTATAGCCTCAAATGGCAAAATAAGTTTGTATTTAGGTCGGTTAGTAAGGGTTATATAGCTGAAACACAACACTAAAACCATTCTTCAACGAGGAGGAGTATTGATATAAAATCCGCCCGATTTTAAGGTGCAAACAGCTAATATATAGGCGATTGACAAGCAACAAAATAAACTTGTCAATCGCTTTTTGTATCCTTTTAGTGTAAAATAAACTTGTCTATTTTCAGACATTTAGCTCCGCCGAAATTTGTTAACTTGTCATAATGTTAAATCCCTTAGAGGGGCAAGAGGACTGACTTTCATGCCATTTTAGAAAAAAATGTTTTTTCGCTACCCATATGAGTGTAAATTTTGTCAATAAGATGTAATGCGATAAAAAGCCTGTTAAATTGACCTAACCAATAAAAAAATTATCATGAAAAAATTTACACTTGCAATTGCAACAATGTGCACGTTTGGCGCCGCTCTGAGTGCCGGCGCACAAGAAACTTACGTAGTTGAAGACCCGTCAATCGATCCTACCATCGCTGTCTGCGCCGAGGGAGGCATCTATGATGTGTTCGCTTTAGGCGATGCTGCGATGGAGAAACTGGCAGCAAATTCAAAAATCAAAGTGAATGACTATCGCGTGGCGACTGATGGTGTCGGAAGCTCCCATTACCCCGGCGGTAATGCCGGATGGGCCAGCGACGATGATTATGCAGCAGTGCCTGTGCCGGCTGACGGCCGTTGTTTCGACGGTGCCGAAGTGCACGGAAACTGGTATCTGTGGTGGTCTGGATTCTATATGACACGTAAATCAGATACCAATCTGACTCACATTAACGAAAACAGCCATCTTCATATCGCATTCTATCTTGCCAGTGAGGTTACGGCTCCGAGTGTGAGTGTGCAGTGGTTCAAGCATGACGGCAACGATGGTACGGCTCCGGCATTCGCCATTACCGACGACATTGTCAACAACAAACAGCCGGTGGTTGCTCCGGCCCTCAAAACCGGCGAATGGATGGCGGTTGACATCACTTTGGGCAAAGTTGCCGAGCTGATGAAAGATGAGTTTGACGTGGAGATGGACTATACCCGTCTGACCGACGACTGGCAGGGCGAAGCTGTGGCAATCAATCTCCCCGACGGTCAGGACCGCTCCAACGAAGGTCATCCCGAGGCATCGCTGGGTCATGGCGCAAAGGTGTTTGTCGACGGCGCATATGTCTACACCCCCAATAAAAGCTCCGGTATCCTGGGCATCGCAAACGATCTCAACGACGTGGAGATTGTAGTAACCGACAAAACCATATCGGCGCTTGGAGGCGGCAATGCTCCGATGCAGCTCTATAACCTTGCCGGCGCCTTGGTCAAGGAATCTGCAACAGCAGTGATCGGACTGGAAGGTCTCACCCCCGGTGTATATGTAGTCAAGACAACCGGTGCTGTAAAAAAGGTGATTATAAGGTAAGCGATTGAATTTAGGTAAAGAAATGCGGGTGTGCCGAGGCTTCACTCAACCGCGGCACTCCCGCTTTCAGATTGTATAAAGTCTTTCTTTTGCAGACTAACGTAACCAGCTACTTGCCATGAAAAGTCATGTTATCGCAGTTCTGGCCATAATGCTCTCGCAGCAGTGCGTCAGCGGTGCAGAAACTTACACGAATCCGATAATCGACGTCAATCTGCCCGACCCGACTGTGCTCCGCGACGACGACGGCACATATTACATGACCGGCACGGAGAACATCAGGAATCTGGGGTTGTTCAGCTCGCCCGATCTGGTGAACTGGACTCTGACAGGTACGATTTTCAAGGATGGCGACAAGCGCCCCGACACTGCCATATGGGCTCCGGAACTGTGCCGCATCAACGGTAAATACGTGCTGTTCTACTGCAGCAATCCAGATGCTGCCGACACTTTCAAGGCTTATCTGGGCTATGCAGTGGCCGACAGTGTCACCGGGCCGTGGCACGACCGCGGCAAACTCTTCGACGGCTATGAAGCCGGCTGCCGCGATACCATCGACCCGTTTTATTTTTACGACAACGGAAAGCATTATCTTTTCTGGGGAAGCACCAACAATATGTGGGTGATGGAAATCGGGGTGGACGACAAACTCAACATCAGCTACGACCTCTCGAAAAAAGTGCAGACGGCAGGAAAGGCCGTTGAGGGCACCGAGGTCTACAAACGCGGCGACTGGTATTATATGTTCGCTTCAAGAGGAAGCTATGCGTGGATAACCTATCAGGTGGTTGTGGGGCGTTCGAAAAACGTATACGGCCCGTATTACACCCGAGAGGGGATTCCGTTTCTTGCCGGCGGCGAGCTGAATGCTCCTGAAATGAATCTGGCCAAGGCCGCGGCTTTGACCTCGGGCAACGACCGCTTCACAGGCACGGGGCACAATGCCCCTGTGATAACCGATGGCGTCGGCAACACATGGTTCATGTGTCACGGCCACCGCAAGGGTAAGGAGCTCGATATGGTCAGATTGCCGCTGCTTGACCGCCTGCTGTGGGACGAGGAGGGGTGGCCATATCTCGAAGGCGGCAGTCCAACTCCGGTCGAGCACTATGCACCGGCGTTTCCGCAGGACGTTAACTCTGATAATTAAGCGATATTAAAAGTAATCACCACCAGTTACCCGGATAAAAAGATGAAATGCTTGAATCTGAATCTGATTCTGATAGCGGTTCTGTCGTGTCTGCAGGCGGCTGCAGTACCTGCCACATACAGGAATCCCATAATAATGGAGTCGGTTCCTGACCCGACTGTGATGCGGGCCGACGACGGGTTCTACTATCTGATGGGAACGGAAGATATCTGGAATGTACCCATTTTTCGTTCGGCAGATCTTGTAAACTGGGTTCAGACGGGTACCGTTTTCGACCGCGACAACCGGCCGCCCGAAGGTCAGGTCTGGGCGCCGGAGTTATGCCGCATACACGGGAAATATGTATTGTTCTATAGTGTCAACATCCCTGATGAGACGGCTCCCTCAACATATATAGGATATGCTGTGGCCGACCATCCCGCCGGGCCGTGGACTAACCGCGGCAAACTTTTCGACGAGCACGATGCCGGCTGCCGCAATGCCATCGACCCATTCTATTATCAGGAAAACGGTTCACACTATCTCTTCTGGGGCTCCACAACCAATATGTTCGGTATGGAGATAGGAGTTGACGAGAATATCGACATTACTTTCGACCTTTCTAAAAAGGTGCAGACCGCCGGTCCGAACATAGAGGGGACGGAAATCTACAAACGCGACGGATGGTATTACATGTTTGCCTCGATAGGGAGCTACGCATGGACCACCTATCGCGTGGTGGTGGGGCGATCCAGGAGCATCTTAGGTCCCTACTCAGACCGCAACGGTGTGTCGTTTCTTGATGGCGGCGACGCGCTTAACAGCACCAGCACCCTGACCAACAACAACTACAAATTCACAGGCAACGGACATAACGCTCCTATAATCACCGATGGAGCAGGCGACACCTGGTTTATCTGTCACGGCCATGTGAAAGACGAGGAATTCAGCAAACGCATGCCGCTGCTGTCACGTCTGTACTGGGACGATGAGGGCTGGCCGTACCTAAAGACCTCTTCGCCGCCTCACAGCGAGCAGGACGCACCTCGATTCCCGAGCGAGTGGACTGTGGCCGACCCGTCTACATCGGCCATGTCGGCTTCGCACGGTTATTATGATGTTTTCCAGATGTCGGCCGAGGCTCTGGAGGCGCTTTCGTCAGACTCCCGGAATATTGTGACACATTATGCCCCGGATGCAGACGGCCGCGCAATCACGCGCCTGTCGATGCGCAAATACACGCTCCGGCCTGTGACTGGAGTCGACGGCGACGATGCCTATCTCTCATATTTCGCAACCGGCAGTGGCCTGAGCAGTGTGGCTTTCACCACCGGCGACAAGGGGTTGGATCTTCAGCATATAACGGCTGATACTCATTTGCGCATATGCCTGCGCACCGATGCCGAACCTGAGATTTTCGGAATGGAATTTTTCAACGGCGGCGACGGGCCTGCGTTCAAATGCGCTGTCAACGGCTATGCCACGGGCTATCCTGTGGTTGCCCACTGGCCTGTGGGTAACGGGTGGATTGGCCTTGATATTCCATTAGGCCGCATAGCCGGAATCTGTCCCGGATTCGATGTGACGACCCTTAAAAATGCAAAATGGACGGGCGAATATGCGAAAATCTATGCAGGAAAGCTGAAAGATTCCAATTTTTCGATAGATGCGTTCTATCTTTACACTCCCGCCGACATCGCCGGTGTAGACAGTGTGGGCACTGATGCCGCAGCGGCCGAAGTCAGTTTCGACGGTCGCACGGTAAGGTCGGCACAATGCGGAATCGAAGTCGTTTCGCTTTCCGGACAGCGTGTCATGTATGCCGCCGGCGACACACTCGACACCTCCACGCTGTTGCCGGGAATATATCTTTGCCGAAGCGGCATCCGGGTTGTCAAAATCGTGATCAACCGATGATAGCGATTTCAGCAAAATGAAGGAACAGAAACTCATATATTCGCTCAAACAGGGTAACGAACGGGCCTGGAAGATGTTATACTCGCTTCATTACCAGGCTCTGTGTGCTTTCGCATATAATTATGTGAAGGACCGTCTGCTTGCCGAGATGATTGTTGGGGATGCCATCGTTCACCTGTGGGAGATCCGCGAGAGGCTTGAGCTTCGAGGGTCGCTCAGGTCATATCTTATGGCGATGGTGCGCAACGGATGTATGAATTTCATGAATACCCGGCAGATGCGCACTGAGGTGCCCATGTCGTCGCTTGACAAGGCGCCGGACGCTGCCGACGGGATTCTGGCCGAATCGTCGCCGCTCGGGCAGCTGCTTGAGAAGGAGCTGGAAAAGGAGATAAAGGTTGCTGTGGCGACCATCCCGCCCGATTCGCGCCGTGTTTTCGCGCTGAGCCGCTTTGGAGGCAAGAGTTACGAAGAGATAGCGCAGGAGACCGGGATAAGTGTCAACACAGTGAAATATCATATGAAACGGGCATTGCAGCATCTGCGGTCGTGCCTCGGCAGATATCTTTAACCATAACCCATCATACCAACAACCATGAAAGAGGATAACAGTCGGATAGATGATTTGATTATCGCGCGGCTTTCGGGCAATTCATCGTCGGCAGACGATGCAGAACTGCTCAGATGGATGTCGGAAAGCGATGAAAACAAGCAGTATTATCTCGCCCAGCGGGAATTATGGTTTTCATCGGGATATGCCATGGAGGCCTTTGACGGCGCGAAGGCGTTTGAGGATTTTATCTATCGCTCGCATATGGGCGAAACTGTGGCGCGGGAACTGACGTTTGCAGCCAAGGTAAGGAAGCAGGCGTGGCGTTTGGGGGCTGCAGCGGCCGTTGCGGCGATATGCATACTAGGCGGCTACAAGGCGGGCGAATCGGAGGTAAGCGACAGCTTTGCTGAAATCGTGGTCGAGGCGCCTGTTGGTTCGCGCACCAACATTACACTGCCCGACAGCACCAGAGTCTGGCTCAACGCCGGCAGTACGCTCGCTTATTCCCAGGGTTTCGGTATCGGCAGGCGTGTGGTGAAACTCGATGGCGAAGGTTATTTCGAAGTGGCCCACGACAGAAAAAAGCCGTTTAAGGTAGAGTCGAAAGATATGTGTGTCACGGTGCTGGGCACCCGGTTTAACCTCCGGAATTTTGCTGACGACGAAGAGGTTGTAGTAACCCTATCCGAAGGGTCTGTGGCCATCGACAACCTGCTGGCGAAGAATGCGCCGCAGCGGGTGCTCGTACCCGGTCAGAGGGCTGTGGTCGACAAGCGCAACGGGCGGATGAAAGTAGAGGAGGCCAATGCCGCAAATGCCCATCAGTGGATCTACGGCTATCTTTTCTTCGACGAGGAGCTGCTGCCCGATATCGCCAAGCGACTTGAAAGAAGCTACAATATAAGCATCGTGATTGAAAATGAAGACTTGATGTGCACACGGTTCTACGGAAATTTCATCCGCGAAAACCAGACCATCGAGGATGTGATAAGCAACATCGCCTCGACAGGTGGAATTCGGTATAGAATAGATGGGAAACAGATAACCCTCTATTAACCTGTGGTGCATGGAAATGCCTTACAACAACAGTAACTTATTAAACCAATTCTCAATATCATGTTTCTAAAAAGAATCCTAATCACAGCCACGTTGGCATCCTTGTTGGGGCTGTCGGCGCTTGCCCAGTCAGTGTCGCTGAAGCTGACGGGAGTCACTGTAAAGGAAGCAATGGAGCAACTTAAAGATGCCAGCGGATATTCTTTCGTCTATAAAGTCGGCGACATCGACACATCGCGGAAGGTGAATCTCAATGCATCTGATCTCAAACAGGCGATAGGCCAGATTCTCAATGGCCAGCACGTAAGCTACAGCATAAACGGCAAAAACATAGTGATTTCAAGAGGCTCCACCCGTCAGGAGACGGCAGCTGTTGCGCAGCCTGAACAGGGCCAACCGGTTCACGGCACTGTCACCGACGAGAACGGCGAACCGCTGATAGGAGCCACAGTGGTGCTCACCGGAACCGGGCGCGCCACCTCGACCGATCTGGACGGGAACTGGACACTCACTGCCAGGCCAGGTCAGACCGTGGAGGTAAGCTATGTGGGCTATTCTCCCAGGAAGGTGAAAATCGGAAAGGACGGCGATGTGAATGTGGCTCTTGCCGAACAGTCGTCGATGCTCGACGAGGTTGTGGTGATCGGTTACGGTGCCCAGAAGAAGGTGAATCTCACAGGAGCCGTAGCCACGGTGAACATGGAAGAGCAGTCTAAGTCGCGCCCTATGACCACCATATCGCAGGCACTTTCGGGAGCGGCGGCCGGTCTTAATGTAATGCAGCAGGGAGGACAGCCTAACTCCGAGAACACCAAGGTGCTTATCCGTGGCATAGGCACTCTCAACGACGCTTCGCCGCTGATTCTGGTCGACGGTATGGAGATGAGCCTCAACGACGTCAACCCCAACGACGTGGCATCCATCTCTATTCTGAAGGATGCCGCCTCATGTGCCATCTATGGCAACAGAGGAGCCAACGGCGTAATCCTCGTGACTACAAAAGGTGGTGAGGAGGGGCGTGTCAGCGTTACTTATTCCGGTAAATTCGCCTATCAGACCGCCCAGAAATATCACAAGCAGGTCAACGACTATGCCGAATACATGGAACTGATGAACGAGGCTGCCGAGAACAGCAATCAGTCGCCGCGGTTCAACCCCATCACCATCCAGAAATGGCGCGATGCAGCCGCCGACCCCAACGGCACCGCCGAGTCGGGGTATCCCAACTATGTGGCCTATCCCAACACCGACTGGTATCATGAAATCTACAAACCGGCATGGATGCAGGAGCACACAGTCTCGGTTGTAGGTCGCGAAAAACGCACAAATTTTTCGCTTTCAGGAACATATCTCCATAATCCCGGCATCGTTGACAACTCGGGTCTCAACAAATATTATCTCCGCAGCAGCGTGGAGACCCAAATCGGCGAATATATCACGGTGGGAATGAAGGCGTGGGGATTTCATGCCGATCAGGACCGCAACGACATAGGCATTCTCTGGGGACAGGACATGCAGAAAACCGTTCCGGGCGTATATCCCTATTATGACGGTTATTACGGCGGTCTTGAAACCACGGAAGAGGAGGGTACCGTGCATAATCCCGTGAAAATGCTGAGTCTCGACTGGGGCAGCTACAAGCAGTCGAAATATAATGTGAATCCCTATCTTGAAGTGCGTTTCCTGAAAGATTTCAAATTCCAGTCGCAGTTTTTCTACACCGACTATCAGACCCACGACAAGATGATCACCCCGGCTCCGGTTGAAATGAAAAGCTTTTCGCGCGACATGGTGCTGAGCACTCCGCCGAATGCCGAGACGATGAAAAACAATACAAACTCCGACACCCGCAACCAGATGCGGGAATGGAAATTCACCAACATGCTCCGCTATGACCGCAGTTTCGGAATTCATGACCTCAGTGTCATGGCCGGTTATGAGGAATCGCGTCACTGGAGCGACTATGTCTTTGCCGAAAAGCAGGGCTTGAGCAACTTCAATCTGTGGGATTTCGATGCCATGATAACACCTAAGAAAATAGGTGGGAACACCAGCGAATATTCGTCGAGATCATGGTTCGGCAGAGTGAACTATGCCTTTGACGACCGCTATCTGGTTGAATTCAATGCCCGTTACGACGGTTCGTCGCGCTTCGCACCTAAAACGCGCTGGGGATTCTTCCCGTCGGTGTCAGCCGGCTGGCGCATCTCGCAGGAAAAATTCATGCAGGGCATCGACTGGCTCAGCAACCTGAAGCTGCGTGCGTCCTGGGGTAAACTCGGCAACAACTCGATCAGTAACTATGAATGGCAGCCCAACTATTCGCCCTATTCCTATGGATTCAACGGCGTGCACGTGATGGGCTACGGGCTCAACACCTTTGCCAATACCGACCTCCGATGGGAAGCAACGACCGTTACCAATATCGGATTGGATTTCGGTGTGTTCAACAACCGCCTGAGCGGCACATTCGAGTTCTACGACAAGAATACCGACGGCATTCTCTACCGTCCGACCCTGCAGCCCACTCTGGGCGACTTCATCGCCCCGATGCAGAATCTCGCCGAGGTGAACAACAAAGGTGTGGAGATAACCCTCAACTGGAACGACCGCATAGGCGAGGTGAACTACGGTGTGGGCGCCAACGTGTCGTTCAACCGCAACCGCGTGGTGAAATACAAGGGCGAGCTTGTCAACGAATGGCGCACCGACGCCGACGGCAACCGTTACTGGTATACCAACGTCGGTGACGTGGCCAATCTCAGCGGCGGCAACATCATTGTCGACGGCCATATGATCAACGAGTATTACATGCTCTCCACATATTCGGGTAACGGACAGGGCTTCAATGCCGACGGTACGGTCAACATCTATGGCGGCCCCCGCGACGGTATGATACGCACCGAAGCCGATATGGCATGGCTGCGCGCCATGATGGCTGCGGGCTACGAATTCATGCCGGGCAATTCGGCCGACAAAGAGCACATCTGGTATGGTGACTACATCTATGCCGACGTAAATGGCGACGGGAAATACGGCGATCCGAACGACCGCGAGTTCCAGGGCACGTCGAGTATGCCCAAATGCTATTTCGGTCTGCAGGCTTATCTGAACTGGAAAGGTATCGACTTCTCCATGAGCTGGGCCGGAGCCACAGGCTTCAAGATATATTATTACGCACAGTCGCTCAATTCAACTTCGATGACAGCCGGCTACGGCATAGGGCGCGAGGTAGCCTCTGACCACTATTTCTATGATCCTGAGAATCCGACGGACCTGCGCACCAACATCGACTCGCCCAATCCGCGTTTCGTGATGAACGACACCGGCCAGAACTCGGCCAACGCCTCATGGAAGCTTCAGAATGGCAATTATCTGAAACTCAAGAATGTGACCGTGGGCTACACACTTCCTGCCAAGTGGACAAACAAGGTGTTTATGAAGCAGGTGAGATTCTATGCTTCGCTTGAAAATCTCTGCACGATCACCAAGTTCAAAGGCCTTGACCCGGAAATGATGGCAGCTGACGGATATGCCCCGATGCGCACTTATTCGTTCGGTCTTAACGTGACATTCTGACAATCGCATACTTAAATTCAAAATCTCATGAACCCAAATATATTTAAATCCACGAAATTGCTTATCGGAGCCGGACTTGCAGTGATGACCGGCGCACTCGGAGTGTCGTGTGTTGAAATGGATCTGGAATCGCATTCACAACTCTCCTCTAAAACCATCTGGACCGACCCCGTGTCGGCCGAGGGTGCAATTGTCTCGTGTTATTCTTCGTTCAAGTCACTTTACAACGACCCTGCCAACCTGTGGCCCGAAACT
>ERZ808029.1001-NODE-1001-length-11544-cov-3.369844_pt1 | contig 11544 bp, 9 predicted proteins | sample MGYA00380185_ERZ808029 | MGnify/ENA primary metagenome ERZ808029 (study PRJEB31490, sample SAMN06133404) | mouse gut metagenome | isolation source: M2_3 | host: mice | place: China: Chengdu | collected 2015-05 ... | reverse complement strand
TTGAATCCGGCCCTGGATAAGACGGTTGAGATTCCTTCTCTGACGGTTGACAGCGTGAACCGTATTACAACCATGCGAACGGACCCAGGCGGAAAAGGAATCAATGTATCCAAGGTGATTGACAAGTTGGGGAAGAAGAGCATTGCCACAGGAATTTTAGGTGGAGATACTGGGAATGCCATACAGTCAGCCCTTCAGGCTATGGGCCTTGAGACCAGTTTCCGGTTTGTGAAAGGGGAGACTCGAACCAACTTAAAGGTGATTGATCCGGTAAACCACACAAACACGGATATCAACGAGCCGGGAGTTACAGTGTCAGAGGAGATTTTAAACGGAGTTTTGCAGGATTTGCTGACAAAAGTGAAAACGGAAGATTTGGTGGTGATCTCTGGAAGCCTGCCCAAAGGTTCTCCTAAGGATACCTATTATACCTGGGTAAAAGCTTGTAAGGAGGCTGGAGCGAAAGTGATTCTGGATGCAGACGGGGATTTGCTGGCAGCAGGAATCAAAGCATCTCCTTATCTGATTAAGCCTAACAATCATGAGCTTTCCGGACTGTTGGGGCGGACCTTACATACGCCAAGAGAACTGGAAGCGGCGGCCCGTGAGCTGATGGAGCAGTATGGAATTGGGAAGATTGTCGTTTCTATGGGCGGTGACGGGGCATTGTATGTGACGGAAGAAGAGACCGTTTATGCGGAAGGTCTGAAGGTCGTGGTGGGAAGTACCGTAGGCGCAGGGGACAGCGTGGTGGCTTCTCTTGCAGTGGCGGAAGAGTCTGGCATGGGCCTGGAAGAGATGGTACGCCTTTCTACGGCTACTGGCGCTGCCAATGTAATGTGCAGTGGTACTCAGGCAGCAGAGTATCATGTGATTGAAGGGCTGATTCCAAAAGTAGTGATTCATAAAAAGTTTTAAAGGTAGAAATTATTCTTGTAAATCTATAAATTTTAAAATATGATAAGAAGGGAGTTTTTAACATGAAAGCAAAAGGTGTCAGACTGCATGCGGCAAATGATTTGAGGCTTGAGGAATTTGAGCTTCCAGAGATTACAGATGACGAGATCCTGGTAAAGGTGGTTTCAGACAGCATCTGTATGTCCACTTACAAATGTGCCATTCTCGGAACCGCTCATAAGAGAGTCCATGATGATGTGGCAGAGCATCCGGCGATTATGGGTCATGAGTTTGCAGGGGATATTGTTAAGGTTGGAAAAAATCATCAGGATACCTTTAAACCGGGAATGAAGTTTACTCTTCAGCCAGCTTTAAACTACAAAGGTACCATGTGGAGTCCTGGTTACTCCTATGAGTTTTTTGGAGGAGATGCTACCTACTGTATTATTCCTGCAGAAGTTATGGAGTTGGGCTGCCTGCTGGAATATACAGGTCGGGCTTACTATGAGGCGTCTCTGGCAGAGCCAATGTCTTGCAGCATTGGAGCATTTAATGCTGCGTATCACACTCAGATGGGAGTATATACACACCAGATGGGAATCAAAGAAGGGGGAAAACTGGCGATCATGGCCGGAGCTGGTCCCATGGGACTGGGGGCGCTCACTTATGCTCTTCACCGGGATGTACGTCCTTCCATGGTAGTTGTTACTGACTTAAACCAGGAACGTCTGGACCGGGCTGCTGCCTTGTTCCCACCTGCAGAGGCTGCAAAAGATGGGATTGAGCTTCATTTTGTCAATACAGGAAGTTTTGAGGACCCGGTGGCAGAGCTTTTGAAGATTTCCGGGGGAACTGGCTATGATGATGTGCTTTGTTATGCGCCGGTGGCTGCAGTTGTGAAACAGTCCAGTGATATTTTGGGTCGGGACGGCTGCCTGAATTTCTTTGCTGGTCCTACGGACAACAAGTTCAGCGCAACCATGAATTTTTATGATGTACATTACAACTCTACTCATGTAATGGGAACTACAGGCGGTAATACGGACGATATGATTGAGTCTTTAAAACTGACAGCTGCAGGACGGATTAATCCGGCAGTGATGGTTACTCACATTGGAGGACTGGATTCCGTGGCGGATACCACTTTGAATCTGCCTAAGATTCCGGGAGGAAAGAAGCTTATCTATACACATTTGACCATGCCTTTGACAGCCCTCACAGATCTTCGGGCAGAAGGAGAGGCAAAAGGAGATAATCGTTTGATTGCTCTGGCAGATATTGTAGATGCGCATCAAGGTCTGTGGTGTCCGGAGGCAGAGGAATATCTGCTGGCAAATTTTATTAACGAATAAAACGTGTCCGGAACTTTGGTCTGTGAGGAATCCGGCAGGGATTGTTTTAAGTCCCTGCCGTCCTTAAACAGTATGGCCTTGGAGATATTCCGGCACAGACTGGAGGAGCGATATGGATACCGTGGAAGCACGGAGAAATGCGATTGTAGAATTGATTAACGAAAAGGGAACCGTCAGTTTTTCACAAATAAAAGATGTATTTTCTAATGTGTCCGAGATGACTCTGCGGACGGATTTGAAACTTTTGGATGAGGCGAAGAGAATTTTACGCATCCATGGAGGGGCCAGGTCCGTGCAGGTCATCATTGGTACCGATGATTTTCTGAACCGGAAAGCAGTCCGCAATATTTCAGAAAAACAGAAGATCGCAGAAAAGGCCGTATCTCTTCTGCGGGCAGATACCACGGTTTTTCTGGATTCCGGCAGCACTGCCACCATGTTTGCCCGTCTGTTTCCGGACCAATCCAATTTGATTTATACAACGGGTCTAAGTTGTGCCACAGAGCTGGCGGAACTTACGAAGCCCACGGTTATGCTTCCAGGAGGAAAGCTAAACCGTTATAGTCACAGCGTATTTGGTTTTTCCGCCATCCGGGAGCTGGAACAGGTGAATTTTCATCAGGCGTTTTTGGGGATTACCGGGTATCATTTGTCAGCTGGATTTACCTGCGGAATACAGGATGAAGCTTTTTTAAAGAAAACTGCCATTCGTCAGTCCGAGCAGGTGATTGTGTTGATGGATTCTTCAAAAATAAATGTGAAATGTAGTTTTGGGTTCTGTGGGCTTTCCCATGTGGATGTTCTGGTTTCCGATGGAAATTTGCCGGATTTTGTTCTGGCAGAGTGTGAAAAACACAATGTGACGGTTTTGTAAACCATGGTTTGGGATTTCGAAGATCATTCGTCCGCCAATTTTCCATAAATGGATTTTAGTGAGGAGGAGTTGTCTTGAAAAATAAAGTACAACGTTTCGGTAAATTTTTATCGGGAATGGTTATGCCCAATATTGGGGCTTTGATTGCTTTTGGTTTTCTGGCTGCATTGTTTATTGACACCGGCTGGATTCCCAACAAAGGTTTCAGCAGCATGGTCGGCCCTATGCTGACCTATTTGATTCCTGTTTTGATTGCGTCGACAGGAGGCCGTATGATCGGCGGCGACCGGGGGCGTGTGGTAGGAGCTATCGCCGTTATCGGCGCGATTATGAGCAACACAGATATTACCATGCTGATGGCAGCGATGGTTATGGGTCCGTTGGCTGGTTTTTGTATCAAGAAATTTGATGAGTCCATGGAAGGCCATATGCCAGCAGGTTTTGAGATGCTGATCAACAATTTCTCAGCAGGACTGATTGGTATGGTTCTGGCTATGCTGGGCTATGTGGCGATTGGGCCGATTATGAGCGCTATTTTGGCGGTTCTGTCTTCCGGCGTCAATGTGCTGGTAGAGCGGGGACTGCTTCCGCTGGTATCCATTTTCATTGAACCGGCAAAAGTTTTGTTTCTCAACAATGCGATTAACCATGGGGTGTTTACCCCCATTGCCACTGCTCAGGTTACGGAGACAGGGAAGTCCATCATGTATATGTTGGAGCCAAATCCAGGCCCAGGTCTTGGAGTTTTGCTGGCCTATATGTTCTTTTGTAAAGATAAAGCCACAAAGGATTCTGCTCCGGGGGCAGTGATTATTCATCTGTTAGGTGGTATCCATGAGATTTATTTTCCCTATATTCTCATGAATCCGGTGGTGTTAATTGCCCCGATTTTGGGAAGTTTTGTGGGGATTTTCTGGTTTAATATGATGGGCTGCGGTCTGGTAGGACCGGCATCTCCTGGTTCTATCATTGCCTATATGATGATGACCCCAGGTCCGGATATGTTAAAGGTGATTGTGGGAGTGTTGATTTCAGCAGGGGTGTCCTTCGCTGTGGCAGCTCCTTTGGTAAAGATGGCTGGAGGAAAGAGTCTGGAGGAAGCTCAGAGTGAGATGGCTGCCATGAAGGCAGAAGCAAAGGGTCAGACGGCGGTTCCTGGTTCTGTGGAAAAAGCGGATACCATTAAGAAAATCGTATTTGCCTGTGATGCAGGCATGGGATCTTCTGCCATGGGCGCAACCAAGTTCCGCAATCGCATTAAAGTAAATCGCCCGGATATTACGGTGATTAATACTTCCGTGGACAATATTCCCTCGGACTGCGATCTTGCAGTAGTTCAGACGACCCTGGCAGACCGGGCAAGAAAATCAGCTCCCCAGGCTCAGCTGATTACCATTGGAAATTTCCTGGCAGACCCAGCTTTAGATGCTTTGTATGTGGAGCTGACCACTGGGGATGCTCCGGCAGCGCCTACAGAACCGACAGGGGAGAACACGGATATTACGATTCCGGATGTGCCGGTGAAAAAGCAGGTGATCATTGCAGACGGCATCAAGCTTTCCCGGACTCCGGTGACAAAGGAAGAGGCAATTCAGGCAGCAGGGGAGCTGTTAAAAGATCTTGGGTATGTAGATGAGACGTATGTGGCTGCCATGCAGGAGAGAGAGAAGCTGGTTTCCACCTACATCGGTATGGGAGTTGCCATTCCTCATGGTACTACTCAGGCCAAAGGGACGGTAAAGAAAACAGGTATTGTGTTCTTCCAGTATCCGGAGGGAGTTGACTTTGGGGCAGAGAAGGCTCAGTTGGTGTTTGGTATTGCAGGAATCGGAGATGAACATTTAGAGTTGCTTAGCAAGCTTTGTTCCCTTTTGGAGGACCCGGTGCGTCTGGAAACTTTAAAGACAACCAAGGATGTAAACTGGGTGTTGGAACAGCTGTCTTAAAGGGAAAGGCAGCAGAGATAATTGGATATTGAACTGTAAGGGGAGTTTCATATCATATAAAATAAGTGTTTTACATTCAGGGGAGCGTTGACAAGTGAAAGAGGCCGGTCAAATATGTGAGAAACATGTTTGACCGGTTTCTGATTCATGGAACGATTCGATTCATTTTTGCCAGCAATGAGTCAAGTGATGTATATTTGTAACCAATTTATACAGATACGTCAATGGACACCATATCTGCCCCAGTCATATCTACTGACATGGAAGAAATATCCGGGACAGGAGCCGGAGAAGTGCCAGGACTGACTGTGGAGGAGGATGAGGAAATGGCGTCTGTCAGGCCAGAAACCATTTCACTGATTTCGTTTTTAGCGTCTTCTCCCATTTCTTTTCTGGCATATTCCTGCTCGTCTTTTTTCCGCCGTTTCCGTCTTGCCTTCAGCTGCTCCCGGACTTCTTCTGCTTTTTCTGCCTGTTGTTCTTTTTCTAATTTTTTCTCCCGCAGCTCCAGCTGCTCTTCCTTTGACAGGTGCTGCAGTTTCTTTTGGATTCGCTTGATAAGCTTTTCCATCCGTTTAATCATCTGTGCAATCTTTTTGGCGTCTTTTCCCTCACTGGCAACAGCTGACATTTTTAAATTGGCCAAAGCACGCATCGCTTTGGAGGCTACCTGCTGTACATCCATTCGGGTCTCAGCTCTGGCAAGCATGGAGGCCAGCTCTCCCACAGAATCGTCTGGAGAGGAAGACTTAACCTTGAAATTTCCAGCGCCGGATTGGTCCGATTGGTTTGCGGAGAGAGATTTAAGGGAATCGCTCAAAGTATCCATATCTGGTTCTGTCCAAAGGCTGGTTTCTTTTTCCGGTTCCTCACTGACCTTGTCAGTTGTTTCTTTTGAGGAGGGTGTAGATGGGTATCCAATGCTGCGAAGACTTTGTTGTCCGTATTCTGATGTAACTTTCATAAATGAGATCAACCTCCTTTTCCTTAAATTTGTGTGGATTTTGTGAAGTTTTATAATAATATATCGACTTGAATTAAAAAAAGAAAATACTGCTTTGGAAAATAGTACAAATTGACCTGCGACACAGGGCAAGCCGCCAAAGCATACATTGATAGTAAGTAAGCTTTGAGGTGGCTTTTTTTGAAGACATTTCCAAAGCCCCTGTCGCCTGGGGAGGAGAAGATCTGGCTGGAACGCTACTTAAAAGGCGACCAGGAAGCACGAAATATTTTAATCGAGCGAAACATGAGGCTGGTGGCTCATGTGGCAAAAAAGTATCAGAATACAGACTATGATGCAGAGGATTTATTGTCTGTGGGTTCCATTGGACTGATCAAAGCAGTCAACAGTTTTCATATGGACCGGGGTTCCAGACTTGCCACATATGCTGCAAAGTGTATTGAAAATGAAATTTTAATGCTGCTGCGTGCCAGCAAAAAATACACCAGAGAAGTGTCTTTGTATGAACCCATCGGAGTAGACAAGGACGGGGAGGCGGTCAGTCTGGTGGATGTGATTGAGATGGAGAATCGGGAGGTGCTGGAAGACTTAATTCTGGATCAGGATATTAAAGAACTTTATGAGGCATATCAGTCCTGTCTGAAGGAACAGGAGAAGGAAGTGATTGGCATGCGGTATGGGCTGTTTGGAAAACAGCCCCGGACCCAGCGGGAAATTGCGTCGGCTTTGGGGATTTCCCGGTCTTAGCCGTCTGTTATTATAGGGATAATTTAGGAAAACCCGTTTTAAATACCTTTCTGTTTCGCTAGAGTGTGTCTGAAAATTGCTTTCCGTCAGACACACTCTAGTGTTCCATCCAGACAGAAATCGAAGTCGTGAACAGTCTGTCACGCACCATTGCGTCGTTAAAATTTCTAGTCGATGGCCCACATCGCCGTCGAAATTTTGCCTAGCACTGGCACGTACCAGACCGCTCACAGCTTCATTTTCTGTCCGGATAGAACACTAGTGTGCTTTCCCAATAGCACAGAGGGAAAGATGTTATCCCTATTTTTACCTTAATGATCCAATCTCTGTAAAGTCAATCCACAAATCGTCATAGAGGTTGACCTTGATTTTGTCCTGGAAAGAATATTGCCGGACAGTAAAAGAATTTTCCTCAAAGAAATATACAAGGACTGTCCGAGTCATAGGGTCAACAATCCAGTATTCTGAGACACCATAATTTTTATAATAATACAGCTTACGAATGTAATCATCTGAGGGGTTACTGGGAGAGGTGATCTCAATAATAAAGTCAGGAGCTCCATTACATCGTTTTCCATCCAGTTTATCCTTATCACAGACAATCATAATATCTGGCTGGACAATCGTAAGTGGCTGGTCAGAAAGTTTTACATCAAATGGAGCCGGAAATACTTGGCAGTTGTTCCCTTTTTTCTTGAGATAGGAGCGAATCGAGACAAGCAGTTCCGTGAGGATTGTTTGGTGAATTTGGGATGGACTGGCCACACAATAAATTTGTCCCTCAAATACTTCTGCTCTTACATTCTCTGGGAGATTTTTGTATTGTTCTAAAGTGATGAGTTCTTGCTGGGTTTGTAATGCTGGCATAGTATGACTTCCTTTCCGTGTGTATGGTTAAATATCTTTTTGGGGAAATGGGAGCAGTAGAATCTATCTCCCACATCAGGCAAATGCACCAGCTTTTGTCCATCGGAGACGGACAAGAAGATGTCTCTGTGAGCAATCATAGGATATTTGGAGTATAGCATAAAAATGGATTTACGTAAATGAGTAAAAAATTCTCCAACATGAATAGGACAATCCGTTTTTTTCATATGATGTACAACATATTAGGAAGAAGGGATTGACAATCAATACTATGGTAGATTTAGAACAGTTACGTTCCGTCAATCCGGATGAGGTCAATGGAAGGGATCTTGTGGATATCCAGGATGTTGTGGTGGAGAGTCAGCTGCCAAAAGAAGAAAGAATTGCAGACTTTATTCAAAAAATAAAAAATCCTTATTTATGTAAATGCGGAAATCTGGTAGTTCAATCTGTTTTTGAAGAAAGCAATATTACTCTTACCGAACGACTGAAACAATATTTCCGGATGGTATGATAAGGATGTTGAACCGTAACAAACCAGTGAATTAAAGAGCAATTATTTTCAAAGATGTCTGGACGCGCAGGTTCGACAGGAATAAAGAAATAGAGAAAGCATACATATCAGACCATCCTAATGTGTTTTTCTGATTACAAAAACAGGTTAGGAGGTCTTTTGTTTTGCCAAATAATACTGGTATCGAGAAAAAGTATCAGGCAGCTTTGTATATTCGCCTGTCAAAAGAGGATGGAGATAAAGCAGAAAGTAACAGCGTTTCCAATCAAAGAGATTTGATTTATTCCTATCTAAAAGACAAAAATGATATTCAAGTCTGTGAAGAAAAAGTGGATGATGGGTATAGCGGAGTGGGTTTTGAGCGGCCGGCGCTGCTCTCTATGCTGGAAGATGTAAAGCAGGGAAAAATCAATTGTATTATTGTAAAGGATTTGTCCCGCTTTGGGCGTAATTACATTGAAACCGGAAGATATATACAGCAGATTTTTCCCTTTATGGGAGTCCGTTTTATTGCCATCAATGATCACTATGACAGTGAGCATATGGACTGTCAGACCGATTCGATTCTCCTGACTTTTAAAAACCTTATGAACGATTCTTACAGCCGGGATATTTCAATTAAAGTGAGAAGTCAGATAGAAGTACGTCAGAAACGTGGAGACTATATAGGAAGTTTTCCTGTATATGGCTATTTCAGGGACCAGGAACGAAAAGGGAAGCTGGTAATCGATTCAGCGGCAGCAGAAGTGGTCAGAGATATTTTTAATATGCGTATCAAAGGTTACAACAACCGGAGAATTGCGGATTATCTGAATGAACATGGGATACCGTCACCTATGGAATACAAATTGCTGCTGCATTGGAGATATACGACTTCTTTTAAACTGAAACCACAGGCAAAATGGTCTCCCATGGCAGTGGAACGTATTTTAAAAAATGAGATTTATACGGGAGTTATGATTCAGGGGAAGGAGAAAACCCTGAATTATAAAGTAAAAAAGCGAATAAAGGTTCGGAAAGAAGATTGGATTCGGGTGGAAGATACCCATGAAGCAATTATAGCAAAAGAAGACTTTGGGATTGTTCAAAAACAGATGCTTTGTGATACACGCACAACCCCTGGCGGAACAAAGGTATATCTGTTTTCAGGGCTGCTGCACTGCGGCGGTTGCGGGGGAAATATGGTTCGGAAAAAGGTACAATCTGCGGGAGGCGAATATTGCTACTATATCTGTTCCAATCATAAAAAGGATAAGTCGGTATGCAGCAGCCATAGAATACGGGAAGATTATTTGAGTAAAGCTGTTCTGGAAATGCTTCAAACCCATCTTTCTCTTATCCACACAATGGATGAGCTGCAGGAAATCATTGCCAAATTACCTTTTCAGGAGCAGGAAGTGCAAAGAAGATGCAGACAACTTCAGGAACGGTGCAAGGAACGGATCAAATATCAGAATTTAAAGATTTCCGTATATGAAGATTATAAAGAGGGTCTTTTGACAAAAAAGGAATATCTTGAGATGAAAGAGGATTATGAAAGTTCCTGCAGACAACTGGATGGGGCGATTGAAACTTTGGAACGGGAGGTGTCTTCGCTTGTAAAAGAGAACCGGCTTCACAGCCCTAGGATCGAACGGTGGAAAGACAAGGGAAATATTTCAGAGCTGGATCGTGGGCTTTTGGCAATGACCGTGGAAGAAATTATTGTGATGGATTCAAAACACATGAAAGTCCATTTTAAATACCAGGATGTGTTTGAAATAACAGAACATTTTTTGCTGGCGTCGAAAGAGGGGTGAGGTTATGGCAAGAAAAAGCAGAAACAACCTGCAGACAGAAACCATACAATCCCAGTCAACAACTGTTTATGATACGGCAATTTATGCACGGCTTTCCATTAAAGATAATGGAATACAGGGGGAATCCATAAAGAATCAGATAGAAATGATAGAGAAATATATCAGCAAATGTCCGGATTTGAGAGTGATGCATACCTTTGTTGATAATGGAGAAACAGGTACAAATTTTGAAAGACCAGCTTTTTCGGATATGATGGAAGCAGTAAAAAAGGGGACGATCCAGTGCATTGTAGTAAAAGACTTATCACGCTTTGGAAGAAATTATCTGGAAACCGGCAATTATCTGGAAAAAATATTCCCATATTTGGGTATCCGTTTTATTTCAGTAAATGATCATTTCGACAGTTTGCATGGAGGGAAAAAAGATACTTTGCTGATTCCTTTCAAATCTATCCTCCATGATACTTATGCAAAAGATATTTCCCGAAAGGTAAGTTCGACGATTGACATAAAAAAGAAATCCGGGAAATTCATGGGAAAGATTCCGCCTTATGGCTATGTGAGGGATAAACAAGATCGTTACAAACTGTGTGTGCATACCGAAAGAGCGGAGATTATCCGTATGATCTTTCAATGGCGGACAAAAGGGATGGGTTCGGTTTCTATTGCTCATCGTTTGAATGATATGGAAGTTCCCACACAGCTTCAGATTCGCTATGCAGAAGGTCATCCGGACGGGAAAGAACATGCTCTGTGGCGTGGGTCTGTGGTTGCGGACATTCTAAAAAATCCCTGCTATATCGGCTGTATGGTAGAGCGTAAAGGAAGCAAACTTCTTTGTAAAGGCCGGGAGAATATTGTGATTCCGGAATCGGAATGGAATTTGATTGAAAATACCCATGAACCAATCATAGACAAAGAGACTTTTGAGAAAGTCCAAAAACTGGTTTCACAAAGCCAGAGGAAAAGGAAACAGCAGGCAGCAGATCAATCCTATAGGCAGAGAACAGAAAATATTTTAAGGGGAATGGTTCAATGTGGCATATGCGGCAGCGGTGTTCACCGTGACAGCGGTTATTTTCGTAAAGACGGCTCACTGGTTCACTATAGTTTCTATTGTTCCAATAAATATATCAAAACAAAAGGATGTTCTTCTAAGGCAGTGGATGAGGCGGAGCTGCACAATTGCATTTTTCAGGCATGTAAGAAGCAGCTGGAGCTTTTGGTTTACAACCAGGAACCAATGGATGACATGCTTCAAAGGAAAAAGAACGGTCAGGTGCCAGTGGTACTGACAAAATGGGTTCGTGATTTTAGCTGTTTTAAGGACACGGAAAAACTGACAAAAGAAATGTGTACCATTATGGTGAAAAAGGTGGTTTTGAGCAGAAATTGCGTGAGTATCCATTTTACATTTACAGATGAATATGAAGAAGCACTTGCATTAAAAATGCCAATGTAGAGTTTTGAAATATCTCCTTAAAAATGGTTGACATGACTGATCGGTTATGCTTTAATTGATTTGGACAACACATATTTTTAGAGAATCTGAAAGGAGTACATAATCATGGAAGTTGAAACAAA
>ERZ808029.998-NODE-998-length-11575-cov-3.593060_pt1 | contig 11575 bp, 10 predicted proteins | sample MGYA00380185_ERZ808029 | MGnify/ENA primary metagenome ERZ808029 (study PRJEB31490, sample SAMN06133404) | mouse gut metagenome | isolation source: M2_3 | host: mice | place: China: Chengdu | collected 2015-05 ... | reverse complement strand
CATGGCCAGCATTCCGCCTCCCACTCCTGTGAAGAAGGAGGAAATCACAAAGGAAAGCTCCTTGTAGCGGAACAGGTTAAGTCCCATGGACTGGGCGGCCACCTCATCCTCGCGGATGGCCTTAAAGACACGGCCATAGGAGGAGTTGATCAGCAGTACCATGAGCGCGATGCAGAGGGCTGCCAGACCGAATACGGCAAAGATATTGGGGAAGCCGGGTATGCTCTTAAGACCGTAGGAACCGTTGGTGACCGTGTCAAACATGGGCGCTGCGATGAAGGCGCGGATGATTTCCGAAAAGCCAAGGGTTGCAATGGCCAGGTAATCGCTTTTAAGGCGCAGCACCGGAAGGCCGATAAGGGCAGCCAGGGCAGCGGCGGCCAGCCCGCTAAGGAGCAGGGCCACGGGGATGGGGAGCGCTACATTGGCAATCACGGGTGAAATCCCGCTCACATAGTATACACTGGCGCGGGAGCCCACGGGAATGGTGAATATGGCCACGATATAGGCGCCGATTGCCATAAAGCCTGCCTGACCAAGGGAGAACAGCCCGGTGAAGCCGGTCAGCAGGTTCATGGAAACAGCAACCACCGCATAGATGGCGCTCCGCTCCAGGATGGATATCTGATAACTGTATTCTGCCGTGTCAGACTGCAGGAATGCCAGGATCCCGATTATGACAGCCAGGGCAATGATGGTATAAACCTTGTTTTTGTTCTTTGTCATATTCTTCATGTCCGCCACCTCACACTTTATCGGTTGTCTTCTCACCAAACAGGCCGGTTGGGCGGATGAGAAGCATAACAATCAACAGGATAAATGTAAATGCGTCACTGAAGGTGGATTGTCCCATGGCAACCAGGGCCGTCTCGCCAAGTCCAAGTATGAAACCACCGATGACAGCGCCGGGAATGCTTCCGATACCGCCGAATACAGCGGCAACAAAGCATTTGAGGCCGGGCAGCGCGCCTGAGAACGGGAATACGGTCATGCGGTCCGTGAAATAGAGGATGGAGCCGACTCCTGCCAGCAGGGAACCCACTGCAAAGGTGAAGGAGATGGTCTTGTTGATTTTGATACCCATCAGGGACGCGGTTTCGTAATCCTTGGAAACAGCCCTCATGGCCATGCCGATTTTGGTGTGGTTGATCAGGAGTATCAGAAGATATACCAGTACCAGGGTCAGGACAGGTGTGAGGAAGGTTACAAAGGACGCGGAAAGACCGCCGATTTGATAGATTTTCTTTAAGAAAGGAATCTCAGGGTACCCCTTTGGCAGGGCTGTGAACAGATAGGTAGCAAGGTTCTGCAGCAGATACGATACGCCAATGGCTGAAATCATGACGGACATCCTGGGGGAAGAACGCAGAGGACGGTAAGCCACCCGTTCAATGGTAACACCAAGGGCAACGGTGACAATCAGGGTAACCGGGATTGCGATGAACCAGGGAAGGCTGGCCATTGCGAAAATCATAAAATAACCTGCCATCATGAATATGTCGCCATGGGCGAAATTAATCAGACGGAGGATGCCGTATACCAGTGTATAGCCGATGGCAATCAGCGCATAGGCGCCGCCAAGGGAGATACCGGTCAGGCACTGTTGAAGAAATGTTGTTAAACTCATAAGAGTCTGCCTCCTGTTTTCTTAATGATTGTATCCTGCAGGGAATGGCAGGAGGGCAAGGTATTCTGCTCATCCGCCATAAGCCGGAGAAAGGCCGCGGGGCAATGGCTGCCGCCTGCGGCCTCTGTTTCATATGTAACGGTCAGATGACCTTACTCTACGGTTGTAGTTGTAAGGAACTGGAACTTGCCATCCTTGATGGTCTTGATGAAAGCGATATCCTTGTTGGCATCACCTGTCTCGTTAAAAGTAATGCTTCCGGTCACGCCGTCAATCTGGATGCCCTTAAGCGCATCACGGATAGCAGTGGTGTCCGTGGAGTTGGCTGTCTCGATGGCCTTGATGGCTGCCAGGTAGGAATCATAGCCCAGTGCGGATACGGCCGGGATGATGTCTTCCTGTTTGTTCTTTACCAGATATTCCTTAAAGCCCTTGATGAAGGCAGCTGCCTCGTCATTGGCCGGTTCAGCCTCGTCAAAGAAGGTGGAAAGCACAACGCCCTCGGCGTCCTTGCCCGCATTCTCGATGATGGTGGAATTCTCCCAGGTATCGCCTGCTGCGATGGTTGCCGTAATGCCAAGCTCCCTTGCCTGCTTGATGATAAGCGGGGCAGTGGTGATGGAGGACGGGGCGAAGATAATGTCAGGGTTGGCTGCCTTGATATTGGTCAGGATTGCCTTGAAATCAGTCTGGTTGGTCTGGAACTGCTCTTCGCTTACAATCTCCCCGCCTAATTTGGCAAATGCATCCTTAAAAAAGGAACCAAGGCCTGAGGAATAGTCATCGCCCAGCTGTGTAATGACGGCAGCGCTCTTTGCACCGTTCTGGAATGCATAGTTAGCCATGACCGTGCCCTGGAACGGATCGATGAAGCATACACGGAAATAATAATCATTGCCCTCGGTTACCTGTGGGTTGGTACAGGAGCAGCCAATGGCCGGGATTTTGGCGTCTGCGAATATCTGTCCGGCTGCAATGGATACGCCTGAGCCGTAGCTTCCAAGGACAACGCTTACCTTTTCGCTTACCAGCTTCTGGGCGGCGTTGACAGCCTCTGTCTTATCGGACTTGTTGTCAACCTCCACCAGTTCTACCTGATATTCCTCGCCGTTGATTGTTACGGTCGGGTGCATCTCCCTGGCATACCGGATACCAAGTACTTCCTGGAAGCCGCCGCCCCCGTTCTCGCCTGTGGTTGGTTCAAACACACCGATTTTGATGACTTTTTCTTCTGTTTTCTTGCCGCATCCCGCAAGGGAACCGGCAACAAGACATGCGGCCATGGTCACGGCCATGATTTTCCTGATTCTCATACTACAATCCTCCTCATTTCATGAATGATCCACTGATTCCAAATCCGCTGTGCAAGATGTGTTCATCTCACAAAGACAACTGTCCTCAATGGGAAAACAATGAGTATATTATAACAGATATTACGAAAATTTCAAGAAAAAATCAGAAATACTTTAATTTTTACTGTTTTTTAACCGGCCTGAGCGTTTGGGCAGTTCTTTATAGCGCTGTTTATAGGCCCTGAGAAATGTGGAATAGTTCCGGAACCCGGACAGGAAACAGCTCTCGGTTGCGCTTTTGCCCTGCGCAAGCAGGTCGCGGGCCCGCAGCAGGCGTTTTTCCGTAATATAGTTTCCGATGGTGTAACCGGTTTCTTCCTTAAACATCCGCATCATGTGGTAGGGGCTGAGGCAGCAGCCTGCAGAAAGAGTTTGGATACTCAGGTCCTGGTCCAGGTGCCCATTAATATAGGATATAAGTCCTGATACGTGATAGTTCAGTGTGCCGGTGGGGATGTACTGGGCATTGGCGTCCATGGACGCCCGTCCCAGTTCCACCAGGAATTCAAGGCACAGTAAACGGCAGTACAGGGGGCCTGCAAATTCTTCCTCCTGCCAGTTCTGGGCCCGCTCCAGCCTGCGCAGGAGGGACAGCATGGGATGCTGGATATCCTCCTTCAGGCGCAGCACACTGGAATGGCGGTAGGCCGCGGTGGAAAAACAGCTGTCCAGGGAAGCCCCATTTTCGCCGTACCGTTCCAGAAAGTCCGGGGAAAGGTACAGGACCAGGCGTTCATAGGGGGATGCGAAATCCACCTGAGGGCGGTGGATCTGTCCGCGGTCCACCAACACGATGTCCCCGGGACAGAGGGAATAGGAACGGCCTTCAATTGTATATATTACATTTCCTTCCAGATGCACCAGGATTTTGAGGAAATCATGATAGTGGAAATCATAGGTGCGCTGCAGTCTGTCTTTGATGTGGAACAGATGGAAGTCGCCTTCCAGATAACCCTGCTTCTGGGTGTCAGGGGAGCTGTCGCTTATATACATGGATGTTCCTCCTTTTGGGAAGCATTTTATGGATACCGTCCTGCAGAAACCGTCTTACAGGAACAGTATATACGAATAATAGCATTATTTGCAATATAAAGCAGCATTATATCTATATTATTATTAAAAAATGCCTGATAAAATATAAAATAAATTGTTAAGGCAAAATGTTAAAACAGGATGTTAAGGCAGGATGTTAAGGCAGAATATTAAGCGGAATGCCAGGAAAATATGGAGGATATGGATATGAGGCTAGTAGTAGAGAAATATCATGGACTGGGCAATGACTATCTGGTTTATGACCCAAATAAAAATGAGATGGAACTGAACCCTGCCAATGTACAGCTGATGTGTAACCGGAATTTTGGCGTTGGGGCGGACGGCGTGCTGGAAGGGCCTGTAATCAGTGAGGACAGGATTTCCATGGTGGTGTGGAATCCGGACGGCAGCATTGCGGAGAAAAGCGGCAACGGGGTCAGGATATTTGCAAAGTACCTGAAGGACGCCGGATATGTGCAGAAAAAGGATTTCACCATATATTCCAGCGGCGGGGAGGCTGCAATCCACTACCTGAACGAGGAAGGAACCCGGCTGAAGGCATCCATGGGCAGGGCCTCTTTCTGGAGCAGCGATGTGCCGGTGGAAGGCCCGCGCAGGGAAATCATAAATGAGACAATGGTATTTGGGAGGATTCCTTATCCGGTGACCTGTCTGTCCGTAGGCAACCCCCACTGTGTCATCCTTATGGATGAGATATCAAAGGACCTGGTGTGCAGGATCGGGAAATATTCTGAGAGCGCAAGACAGTTCCCGGAGAAGATTAATACACAAATCATGAAGGTGTTAGACAGGACCCATATCCAGACCGAGGTATATGAGAGAGGGGCCGGATATACCCTTGCCTCAGGCAGCGGTTGCTGTGCGGCAGCGGCAGCGGCTTACCGCCTGGGACTGACAGATCCCAAGATGGTGGTTCAGATGCCCGGCGGTACATTGGAGATTGAAATTGATGGCCAGGGCGTTGTACACATGACCGGCGATGTGGGGTATGTGGGTACCATGAAATTAGGTAATCATTTCACAGAACAACTTCGCGCTTTAAAGTGATATTGGTGAAAAACACGAAATCGTCAATTCGCATTGACAAATAAAAATTCTGTTGTTATATTTTTTGTAGAGTGAGGCGGGAGCGTCCCAGGGCGCCCCTGCTTTTCCTATTTCACGGATTCACATTGTTGGTATAGCAGTTTGCGAGAGAGGGAGAATAGAGATGAGCAAATACAGTAAGGACGACATTATCCGCATGGCCGAGGAAGAGGATGTGGAGTTTATACGCCTTCAGTTCACGGATATTTTTGGTATGCTTAAGAATGTGGCCATTACCTCCAGCCAGCTGGATAAGGCGCTGGATAACCGCTGCATGTTTGACGGCTCCGCCATTGAAGGGTTTGTAAGGATTGACGAGTCCGATATGTACCTGTACCCGGACCTGGATACATTTGAGATATTCCCGTGGAGGCCCCAGCAGGGCAAGGTGGCAAGGCTGGTCTGCGATGTGTATAATCCGGACGGGACCGCATTTACAGGGGACCCCAGGAATGTGTTAAAGCGGGCGGTCAAAAAGGCCTCTGACATGGGTTATGTATTCAATGTGGGACCTGAGTGCGAGTTTTTCCTTTTCCACACGGATGAGGAGGGAAGGCCCACCACCAATACCCATGAGACAGCCGGTTATTTTGATGTATCCCCCATTGACCTGGCTGAAAATGTCCGCCGGGATATCGTGCTCAACCTGGAAGATATGGGATTTGAGATTGAGGCCAGCCATCATGAGATTGCCCCGGCCCAGCATGAGATTGATTTCCAGTACACGGATGCCTTAAGGGCGGCGGACAATATCATAACCTTTAAGATGGCGGCCAAGACCATTGCCAAACGCCATGGCCTTCATGCCACTTTCATGCCAAAGCCAAAGGAGGGAATCAATGGTTCGGGCATGCACATCAACATGTCCCTGTCGGACAGGACCGGGAAGAACCTGTTTGCAGATGACTCAGACCCTTTGAAGCTGAGCCGTACAGCCTATTATTTCATGGCAGGCATCCTTCACCATATGAAGCCCATGACCATCCTTACCAACCCGCTTGTGAATTCCTACAAGCGCCTGATACCTGGTTACGATGCGCCCATCTATATAGCCTGGTCATCCACCTCCAACCGCAGTTCCCTTATCCGCATCCCGTCGCCCAGAGGGGAGAGCACCAGGATTGAACTGCGGTGCCCGGACCCGGCCATGAATCCCTACCTGGCCCTGGCAGCATGCCTGAGAGCCGGTCTGGACGGGATTGAGAAGCAGATGGAGCTGCCGGAGTGCGTGGAAGGCAACATGTTTACCATGGGGCCGGAGGATATGAAGTCCAGGAATGTGGAGCGCATACCGGAGACACTGGGGGATGCCATTGAGGCATTTGACGGCGACTGGTTCATGAAGGATGTATTGGGGGACCATATCTATACCAAATATCTGGAAGCAAAGGAAAAGGAGTGGCGCGATTTCAGGGCTCAGGTCACTGACTGGGAAGTAAGCGAATATCTTTATAAATATTGAAGCCGGTACTGTAATCAGGTTCCGGTCCAAATGCTTGCTTGGAGGTGAGGCATGTGACTAATATTATCGTAGCGTTCTCCAAACCGGAGGATGGAAAGAACATAAAAGGGATTCTGGTGCGTAATGGCTTTCAGGTGGTCGCTGTCTGCACATCCGGTTCACTGGCGCTGTCAGCGGCGGAAGGGGTTGGCAGCGGCATCGTGGTGAGCGGCTACCGGTTTGAGGATATGCTGTACGACGAACTGCGCCAGTATCTGCCGGCTGCATTTGATATGCTGCTTATCTCCTCGCCCAGCCGGCTGGAAGGCCAGGCCCCGGGCAATGTAATCTGCCTTCCCATGCCCCTTAAGGTCCACGACCTTATAAGCACCCTGGAAATGATGGTGCAGGCCCAGGTCCGGATCCGCCGGAAGATGAAAAACCGGCCCAGGGAGCGCAGCAGCGAGGAACGCAGGCTGATTGACGAGGCAAAGGCGCTGCTGATGGAGCGCAATAATATGACAGAGTCAGAGGCTCACAGGTATATACAGAAGTGCAGTATGGACAGCGGCACCAATCTGGTGGAAACGGCCCAGATGGTCATCAGTTTAATTCATGTGTGAGGTGTGGGAATGAAGTTTACAAAGATGCAGGGGATTGGCAATGATTATGTGTATGTGGACTGTTTCAAGGAACAGGTAAAGGAACCGGGAAAGGTATCCAGGTTCATAAGCGACCGTCATTTCGGAATCGGGGCGGACGGCCTTATCCTTATCTGTCCCTCAGGGAAGGCGGACTGCAGGATGGAAATGTACAATGCGGACGGTTCCCAGGGATCCATGTGCGGCAATGGGGTGCGGTGTGTTGGCAAGTACGCTTATGACCACGGCCTGGTGCCGGCTGACCGGAGGACCATGACCGTGGAGACGCTGGGCGGGATTAAGACCCTTGAACTGGATGTGAGGGACGGGAAGGCTGTATTGATAACCGTAGACATGGGTGAGGGGACCCTGACTTCCGGCCTTCCTGAGGATATACAGGTGGATGGGAAGGACTATCGGTTTGTGGGCATTGACGTGGGCAATCCCCATGCAGTGTACTATATGGACGGTATTGACGGGCTGGACCTGGAAAAAATCGGGCCTGCCTTTGAATACCATCAGCGGTTCTTACCAGACCGGGTGAACACGGAGTTCATAGAGGTGGTGGACCGGACACATCTCAATATGAGGGTCTGGGAGCGGGGCAGCGGGGAGACCTGGGCCTGCGGCACAGGCGCCACGGCCAGCGTGCTGGCGTCCATCCTCATGGGGTATGTGGATGATGAGGCGGAGGTTTCCCTGCGCGGGGGAAAGCTTATGATACGTCTGGACCGCGCCACGGGCCACCTTTTTATGACAGGACCTGCGGTGGAAGTATTTAACGGAACTATTGACATACCGCAGGAAATATATTATGATTGACAAGGTGACTTTAATTATTTAACACTTTAAACTATATGTAATCTAATACACTCTCAGGGACCATGGCACGAAGATGTGCGGTTTGTCTCTGTACAGGCCCTGTGATGGTGGTTATTTGCTGTCCTTTCAGTCCTGTGCGGAGCCGGACGGGTTTCCTGGGAGCGTTTACGTTTATGGAAGGTGATTGCTGCGCCGGGGCCTGGTTTCAGGCATGCAGGGCAGGATATCTTCCGGAGAGGACAGGAGGAACGCATGTTTAAGATTAATGAGAATTATTTAAAACTGCCGGGCAGTTATCTCTTCTCAACCATTGGGAAAAAGGTGGCGGCGTACCAGCAGGCCAATCCTGACAAGGCAGTGATCCGCCTGGGAATCGGCGATGTGACCCTGCCCATTGCCCCGGCGGTTGTGGAGGCCATCCAAAAGGCGGCAGGGGAAATGGGGCAGGCGGAGACATTCCACGGTTATGCCCCGGATCTGGGTTATCCCTTCCTTCGGCAGGTTATTGTGGAAAAGGACTACAGGGCCTGGGGCTGCCCGGTGGAGGCAGATGAGGTTTTTGTTTCTGACGGGGCCAAAAGCGACTGCGGCAATATCCAGGAGATTTTCAGCGGGGACAGCAGGATTGCGGTGTGCGACCCCGTGTACCCGGTCTATGTGGATTCCAATGTGATGGCAGGCCGTACCGGTGAATACGATGAGGGAACCGGGATGTGGAGCAGGGTGATATACATGCCCTGTACGGAGGCGAACGGGTTTTCCCCGGAACTTCCAAAAGAAACGCCGGACCTGATTTACCTGTGCAATCCCAACAACCCGACCGGGACAACCCTTAACAGGGAACAGCTTAAGAGGTGGGTGGATTATGCCAACCAGGCAGGGGCCGTCATCCTTTATGATGCTGCCTATGAGGCGTATATCTCAGAACCAGGTGTGCCCCACAGTATTTTTGAGATAGAAGGGGCCAGGACCTGCGCCATTGAGTTCCGTTCTTTTTCTAAAAAGGCTGGTTTTACAGGCGTCCGCCTTGGATTTACCGTGGTGCCTAAGGACTTGAAATGCGGTGACGTGTCCCTTCATTCCCTGTGGGCCCGCCGCCATGGGACCAAGTTCAACGGAGCGCCGTATATTGAACAGAGGGCGGGAGAGGCAGTGTATTCAGAGGAGGGAAACCGGCAGGTCATGGAGCAGGTTGCCTATTACATGAAGAATGCTGGGACCATCCGTGAAGGGCTTAAAGAGGCTGGATACAGCGTATATGGGGGCGTGAATTCGCCTTACATCTGGCTTAAGACAGAAAAGGGAATGACCAGCTGGGAATTCTTCGATTATCTTCTGGAACAGGCCAATGTGGTGGGAACCCCTGGCAGCGGCTTTGGGCCAAGCGGAGAGGGATATTTCCGTCTTACGGCATTTGGAACTTATGAAAATACAGTAAGGGCAGTGGAACGGCTGAAGGCCCTCAGACAATAACGCTGCCAAGGGAGGAACATAAGAGTATGGATGATATTGACCGCAAGATACTGAAGCTTCTGCAGGCCAATGCAAGGATGTCCCTTAAGACCATTGCAGAAAACACCTTCCTTTCATCGCCGGCCGTGTCCGCCAGGATTGAACGGCTGGAGAAGGAAGGAATCATAACCGGATACCATGCCATGGTTGACCCCATGAAGCTGGGGTATCATATCCTGGCCTTCATTAACCTGGACGTGGTTCCGGAGGATAAGCCCAAGTTTTATGCGTATGCAAAGGAAGTGCCCAATGTACTGGAGTGCAGCTGTGTTACTGGGGATTTTTCCATGCTGATGAAAGTAGCCTTCCAGAGCACCATGGAGCTGGATATGTTCATTGGACAGCTTCAGAAGTTCGGTAAGACAAGCACACAGATTGTATTTTCCACCCACGTTGGCCCAAGGGGTGTGGATGTGGACGAAATTTAGTGTCAACATTTGTCTCACTTTCACATATGGTATAGTGTAGAGATACATGTGAAGGAGAGTCTGATATGGCAGACATTAAGAGAGTGATTATCGATGCCGGCCACGGCGGTGAAGAACCCGGCGCCATGTATGATGGGCGGCGGGAAAAAGACGATGCCCTGCGGCTGGCTCTTGCAATAGGACAGATATTGGAAAAGAATGGGGTGGATGTGGTTTATACAAGGACCACGGATGTGTTTGACACGCCTCTTGAAAAGGCGCAGATTGCCAACAGTTCCGGCGCTGATTATTTTGTTTCCATCCACCGCAACGCCATGCCTGTGCCCGGTACGGGAAGCGGGGCAATGGTCCTGGTATATGAGGACGCAGGCGTCCCGGCCATGCTGGCTGAGAATATCCAGCGCAATCTGGTACAGACCGGCTTTAACGACCTGGGAATCCAGGAACGTCCGGGTCTTATCGTGCTCAGGCGGACCCAGATGCCTGCTGTTCTGGTGGAGGCAGGATTTATCGATAATCCGGCGGACAACAAATTTTTTGATGAGAATTTTGACGCCATTGCCCAGGCAATCGCGGACGGGGTCCTGGAGACCATCCGGCAGCAGGAGCAGCAGCGTCCGGAATATTATCAGGTCCAGGTAGGCGCGTTTAGCACCAGGATGCCTGCGGACCGTCTGGTAAGGGAACTCCAGGCCAAGGGACTGCCTGCGTTCATTGTGTATGATGATGGGCTTTATAAGGTTAGGGTAGGCGCGTTCCTCAACATGGATTATGCGGTGCGCATGGAGCGGACCCTTCGTAACCTGGGGTATCCTACGGTGCTTGTGAAGGAGCGGGCTGTTTATTAATCCAATCAGACTGCCCTGCGCCGGAGGTGTTTCTGTGGGGGTGGTGCCGCACTGCACCGATATATGGAACGGAAGGTCGGAATAGGAAGGAGAACGGGTACCGCGGAGTGCGGAGCCTGTTCTCCTGTTTTGGTGAAATAATAGGCTTATGTTTTGGCATCCCGGGAAATTAGAAAATTATCTGCTGGGAATGGATTGCGGAACAACCAATATTAAGGCTGTCATCATTGGCGAAGACGGAACAGTGGCAGCAGAAGCTTCAAGGCCCAATTGTTTTATCTGTCCCGGACCAGGTATGCAGGAGCAGGATGCAGGCCGGTGGTGGGAAAACAGCGTGGAGATATTCCGCGCCCTGTGCGAAGAGGCGGGTATGGAGGTTGTAAGGCGGATCAGGGGAATCGGAATCAGTTCCCATACAGTCACCATGCTCCCGGTGGATAAAGACGGCGTTCCCTTAAGGAATGCATTGACCTATCAGGATACCCGTTCTGGCGGGGAACTGGACTGTATAGTGGATACCATTGGATGGGAGCGTTTTGTGAATATGGTGGGAGGAAGGCCGGGGGCAGGATTCCTGCCAAGCAAGATACTCTGGTTTAAAAAGAATGAACCGGAGCTGTTTGCCAGGACATCCTCCTTCATGCAGGCCAGTTCCTATATTAATTTTAAGCTCACAGGAAAAAGGACGATTGATATTGACCAGGCAGCACGTACGCAATGTCTGGATATAAGCACCATGGACTGGGCATCCGAGATTGGAGACGT
>ERZ808029.996-NODE-996-length-11622-cov-3.693460_pt1 | contig 11622 bp, 10 predicted proteins | sample MGYA00380185_ERZ808029 | MGnify/ENA primary metagenome ERZ808029 (study PRJEB31490, sample SAMN06133404) | mouse gut metagenome | isolation source: M2_3 | host: mice | place: China: Chengdu | collected 2015-05 ... | reverse complement strand
GAATCTGTTTTATGGTTTTTTTCTTACGGATAGAAATATACCTATCAATTGAGAAAATGGCAGCACGTTTAGCATATATGTTGGTAAAAAATCATTTCTTTTTAGATGAAAATAAAAGGATTGGGATGCTTGTAATGCTTTTGACATAGGGTATTCCTTTCTTTCCATGAAAAGTTTGAGCACATCTTTAGACCGTTTAATTTGTGATTCCCGACAAAGACAAAAACTACCTATTTTGTACGAAATATCAGTTTATAGAGCTTCTGTCAACTGGTAAAATCTTCTTATCATCCAACCACATAGTTGATTTATGTCAGAAATTTTATGACAGGTTTTGAAGTGGGCTATAACGAGAAGAGGACAGAATTACATGAAAAATTTGAAAAATGGATGACAAATAGTAGTATAGAATGTTATAATAACTTTTAAATCACAATCAAATTGTATAAAAAATCGTATAAAAATCAACTGTCAATGGAGAAATTACATGAAAATAATGTGTATCGAAGACGATCCTTACATTGCACACTGCAAAGATGATTTGCAAGAGATCCAATCCGTCTCTGCTCATAATCAGGAAACCGCACAGCTGGCTCAGTCCTATTGTACGATGAAAGAGCTGACGGCCATCAGCTATCTGGCAGCAGTGCTTCACGACTGCGGTAAATATAGCAACCGTTTCCAAGAATATATCCGTCAGGGAGAGGCGTCTGTTTTCAGGAGGGGCGAAGTCAATCATTCGACGGCAGGCGGGATACTCATGGAGGAGTTAGCACCGAAGTCCAGCCTTTCGGAGATCATTCAAATCGTGGTTTATTCTCATCATGGACTCCAGGATGCAGTTGATTTGGAGACAGGCAGTTGGTTGATTGAAAGACGTCAGAGCAAGGAGTATCAGGAACATGAAAAAATTGAAATAGATCGCGTAAAGCAGCGATTTTATCAGTATACGGATAAGGAACTGTTAAATGCAGTGTGCAGCAGGGCACGTGAATCTATGAAAACACTGGTGGGGCAAATTAAAAAGTTTATGGAACAGACTCCGGTGGGTGTTTATGGGAGCAGGGACTTTTATATGGGGATGCATGAGCGGATGTTGTTGTCTCTTCTGATTGACGCAGACCATAGCAATACGTCAGAGTTTATGAATGGTACGAATGGTACGCCTAAGAGAGAACCGCAGACGGAGGAAGCCATAACTCAGGTCTGGCAGCAGTGCATTGTTCATTTTGAACATTACATATTAGGATTTCAGGTTAAAACAAAAATTGATGAGTTTCGGAAAGAGATATCGGACTCATGTCTTTGCGCCGCATCTAAAAAGACACGGCTTTATCGTTTAACCTTGCCTACCGGTTCGGGAAAGACCTTGAGCGGCCTTCGCTTTGCCCTTCATCATGGAAAAAAATTTGGTAAGCAGCGAATTATCTATGTGGCTCCCTTTACGAGCATTTTGGAGCAAAATTCGGAAATGATCCGTCAGGCTGTCGGACAGGCGGAGCTTGTTCTGGAACATCACTGCAATGTGATTTCTGACACAGAAGAAGCACAGGAACGATATGGGCGATTGACAGAAAACTGGATGAGTCCTGTGATTGCGACGACGGCAGTGCAGTTTTTGAATACGTTATTTTCAGCAAAAACAGGAAGTGTCCGCCGTATGCACAGTTTATGCGGCAGCATTATTCTGTTTGATGAGATACAGGCACTTCCTGTCCGCACCATCAGCTTGTTTAATTTAGCTGTAAATTATCTTACGACCTTCTGTGATACAACGGTTGTTTTATGTTCCGCCACCCAGCCGGTATTTGATAAACTTCCTAGAAATCGATTGCTTCCGCCTAGGGAACTGGTGGAAGATTACGTTCGTTATAATGAAGCGTTCCGGCGGGTCACGCTGATTGACCGGACAGAGATAAAACCAGACGGCCTGACAGTGGAGGAACTGGGGGATTTTGTTCTGGAGCAGTTTGCTGTGGAAAAGCAGATTCTGGTAATTGTAAATACCAAGGCATGCGCCAGGAATCTTTATCTTTATTTGAAAGCGCGCTCTGGTCTGGCGGGAGAGCTGTTTCATTTGAGTACAAATATGTGTGCGCTGAATCGCAGGGAAGTCCTGGACAGACTTAAGTTGTGTCTGGAAACAGAGAATCACCCAAAGCCGGTGATTTGCGTCAGTACACAATTGATCGAGGCGGGGGTAGATTTATCGTTTCGATGCGTGATCCGTTCCCTTGCCGGACTGGATAATATGATACAGGCTGCAGGACGGTGCAATCGTCATGGAGCATGGGCAAACGGAAATGTTTATATTGTAAAAATGTCAAATGAGGCAGAAGATGTTTCTCGCCTTACAGAGATTAAGATTGCACAAACTGCCATGAAGGAAATTTTACGCTGCTATAAGGAGGCTCCGGAAACAGTTGGCAGGGATTTGCTGTCGGCAAAAGCAAAAGAGCAGTACTACCTCAGATATCTGCGGGATCAGACAAGGCAGACGGAGTTTTGTGTCAATGTACATGGTGCGGATACGACTTTGGTGGAATTACTTTCAGAGAATGAAACGGCAAAGCGCCAGTACAGGCGCCATATGGGAAAACCTTTGAAAAGCATGTTGAAGCAGTCCTTTAAAACTGCTGGCGATCTGTTTGAGGTGATTTCCGAACAAGGGAAAAGGAATGTAGTGGTTGAGTACGACGAGGTTGTTGTTTCTATGTTGGAAGAACTTCAAAATCCATATATTTTTTATGGGCGGCAAAAGGAAATCTTGCGCAGGCTGCAGTTAGCGTCAGTTGGAATCTCGGAACAGATGAAAAATGAATTAGGTAGGGCCATTACTCCTCTGTGCGGAGGGCTTGTCGATGTTTTGAGCATGAGCTATTACAGCAAGGAGACCGGTGTCAGCACAGAGCCGGTCGGTATGGAGCTGTTAAGTATGTAATATGCGGGGAGGTGAATCCATTTGAAGTATCGGAATACGGTTGAGTTTCAGGTGAACGGGGATTATGCGCTGTTTTCTGATCCTGTCACCAGAGTGGGAGGGGAAAAATGTTCCTATCATATTCCCACCTATGAGGCGCTGAAGGGAATCTTGCAGAGCGTTTATTGGAAGCCTACATTTGTGTGGATCATTGATGCCGTGCGTGTCATGAATCCGATTCGGACAGAGACCAAAGGAATCCGGCCGATCTGCTATAACGGAGGAAATGAGCTGGCTTATTATACGTATTTGAGAAATGTCTGTTATCAGGTACGTGCTCATTTTGAATGGAATGAAAACCGGCCGGAGTTGGAGCAGGACAGGAATGAACATAAGCATCATAATATTGCCAGACGGATGATTGCCCGCGGAGGAAGGCGCGATGTGTTTCTTGGAACCAGAGAATGTCAGGGATATGTGGAGCCGTGTGTGTTCGGTGAAGGAGAAAGTGCTTATGACGATCTGGACGGAGAAATTGCTTACGGCTTTCTGTATCATGGAATTACCTATGCAGATGAGGCGGTTTTGCCGGAGGATAAAGGGAAATTGACCGTGCGTTTTTGGCGTCCCAAGATGACAAGGGGAGGAAAGATTGCATTTTTACGTCCGGAACAATGCATGGAAAAACGGCACATTAAAGAAATGGAAATAAAAATATTTTGTCAGGGAAATTTTTGCGGCGCAGAAGAATTTAGTGACGAGGAGGCGGGGCTGTGAACTGGCTGAATGAGCTTTATGATCTGTATGAAAAAAATCAGGATCTTGCCGGTGAAATCCAAACGGTTGACAGAAAGACCAGGAAAAAGATTGAAAAAACAAGTCTGGTGCTGCTTCCGATTTCTCATACGACGGTAACGGCGCAGATTACTGTTACCATTGATATTGACGGCAATTTTATCTCTGCGGAGTCCGTGGCAGAAGAGGACAAATTAACGATCATTCCGGTTACGGCGGAATCCGGAAGCCGTACAGCAGGCAAAGCGCCTCATCCACTGTGTGATAATCTAAAGTACCTGGCCGGAGATTATATGGATTACTATGGTGGTAAAGAAGGAAAAGAGAAGGATTTTTCAGAGAATTATCAGATGTACATAAAAGCGTTGCAACATTGGAGTGAATCGGAATACAGCCATGAGAAGGTAAACAGTATCTACCGGTATCTGAGAAAAGGGAGTCTGATTCAGGATCTGGCTGGGGCCGGAGTGATCCGTCTGGATAACCATGGAAAGATTGCACAAAAAGAAAAAATACAGGCGGTTGCCCAGGAAGACGCGTTTGTGAGGTTTCGGGTCTGGCATCCTGAAGAACTGGATGAGGCGGCGCTGGCGGACGAAGGGGGAAACAGCTGTGCAGAATGTTGGAGAGACAAGACCCTTCAGCAATGTTTTATAGAATATTACCGTTCTCTCCCGGCGGAAAAGGGGTTGTCTTATTTGTCCGGAAAGGTGGAACCACTGTCGTTTCTTCAGCCGAAAAAAATTCGGAATGAAGGAGACGGAGCAAAATTAATTTCGTCCAACGATGAGCAGAACTTTACGTTTCGCGGCCGGTTTTCTGATAAATCCCAGGCATTTTCCATAGGATATGAGGACTCTCAAAAGGCACATAATGCTTTGAAGTGGATTATCCGTAAGCAGGGGTATAGCTGGGACAGCCTGTATGTGGCAATTTGGGAATCTGATATGAACCCTCTGCCGGATTTGCGCACAGATACAGATGAGATATATGAGACATGCGAGGATTATGAAGGCTGGGGAGAGGAAGAAGAACATCAAACAAAATATCTGGGAACGGATGAGATTGGGGCTTCCAAGTTTGCCGCGGCGATGCGGGGATATGGAACGTGTCTGGGGCAGGCATCCAGAACCGTACTGTTGGCATTGGATTCCGCAACTCCTGGGCGGCTGGCGATGACAGAATACAAACAGTTTGAGTCAAGTACCTATCTGCAAAATATCGGGTACTGGCATATGAGCTGTGAATGGCAGCATGTTAAATATAAAAATGGCGGGTCCTTTCCGTTTCAGGGGATGGTTGGAATCAAGGAAATTGCAGAAGCTTTGTATGGTACGGAGCAAAAAGGCAGTCTGACGATTACCGGAAAAAACAATCAGTACCTGTACAAAGAGGTGTTTAAGAGGCTTTTACCATGCATTTCAGAGCGGCGGAGAATCCCGCTGGATTTGGTGAGGCTGGCCGTGCAGAGAGCTTCTTCGCCGATGACTTTTAAAGAACGGTATAACTGGGAACGAATTTTGGCAGTGGCATGTTCATTTGTGAAGAAACAGCGATATGAGTACCATGGGAAGGAGGTATGGAAGGTGGCTTTGGATACAGGGTGTGATAAGAGGGATTATCTGTTTGGACGATTGCTGGCAGTGGCGGATCGGGTGGAGTACCGTACCTATGATAAGGACGACCGACGTGAGACAAATGCGCAGAGGTATATGGCGGTGTTTGCTCAGAAACCTATGCGTACCTGGAAGGTTCTGGAGGAGAAACTGCAGCCCTACTGGGGGAAATTGAAACCGGCTGAGTGTATGGCGTATAAAAAAATAATTGAGGAAATTTTTGATAAATTTACGGTTGAGGCATATGAAAAAGACGAGAGTCTGAGCGGACTGTATTTATTGGGATTTCACAGTCAGGCAATGGCGCTGAAGCAGAAACCGGCAAATGAACAGAAAGAAGAGGAGTGAGAGTATGACAGACTTAAAAGGGAAAATTGATTTTGCAGTGATAATATCCGCAACCAACGCAAACCCCAATGGAGATCCGCTGAATGGAAACCGTCCCAGAGAAAATTTTGACGGGTATGGAGAGATATCCGATGTGTGCATTAAGCGGAAAATCAGAAACCGGTTTCAGGATTTGGGAGAGCGTGTATTTGTCCAGTCAGATGAACGTGCGGATGACGGATTTACCAGTCTGAAGGCCCGTGCAGAAGGGTGTGAGGAGCTGAAGGCAATTTTAAGCAAGAATAAAAATCCGGATCGAGATCAGTTCAGTCAGGCTGCATGCAGGGAGTGGATTGATGTGAGAGCTTTTGGGCAGGTGTTTGCGTTTAAGGGGGTGAATGTATCCGTTGGAGTCCGCGGCCCGGTATCGGTTCAGCAGGCGGTCAGCGTGTCCCCGGTGGATATTGTCAGTATGCAGATTACAAAAAGCGTGAACAGTGAGGACGGAAAAGATGGAAAGGCATCGGATACCATGGGGACAAAACATCGGGTCGGTTTTGGCCTTTATGTAATAAAAGGAAGTGTAAATGTTCAGCTGGCAGAAAAGACGGGATTCTCTCAGGAGGACGCAAAGCTTCTGAAGGACGCACTGAAAACGCTGTTTGAAAATGACGCTTCGTCAGCGCGGCCGGAGGGGAGTATGGAGGTATGCCGTCTGTACTGGTGGCAGCATGAAGAAAAGACCCCATCAGTATCCACCGCGAAATTACATAGAAGCATTCAGATTAAGGAAAAGAAGGACAGGCCGGAATCTTTTGCTGATTATGAGATTCATCTGGCAGAGCTGCCTTGTGTGAAACCAGAGGTGTATGATCTTGTATAAAGAGGAAGATTTTCTCCAGCTTTCCGGTATTCAGCATTTTGCGTTTTGCCGGAGACAGTGGGCGTTGGCCTATATTGAACTGCAGTGGCAGGAAAATGTGAGAACTGTGGAAGGAAAACTGATGCATCTGAAAGCGCATGATGCTTCGGCAGCGGAAAAACGGGGCGACTGTATTATTAGCAGAGGGATGCCCGTGCAATCCAGAGAATTTGGAATCAGCGGAGAATGTGATATTGTAGAATTTCATCGTGGTGATGAGGGGATTTCTCTGACCGGAAGGAATGGTTTGTATCAGGTGGTGCCGATTGAATATAAGAGAGGGAGACCCAAGGTTACAGATGTGGATACGCTGCAGTTGACAGCACAGGTTTTGTGTCTGGAAGAAATGCTTTGTTGTGAGATTTCCTGGGGATACCTTTACTATGGTGAAACAAGGCGCAGGACAAAGGTGGAGATCAGTAAAGAACTGCGTGATAAAGTAAAGGCAATGTTTTTGGAAATGCATGAGTATTATAGACGTCGTTATACGCCCCGTGTGAAATGGACCAAAGGCTGTAATGCATGTTCTCTGCGGGATGTCTGTCTTCCTGTATTGGGAAAGAAAAAATCGGCCAAAGCCTATATGGAACGGACGCTTGCGGCGAAGGAGGGAGAGTCATGAAAAGGCTGCTTAACACTCTTTATGTGACGGCACAGGACCGATATTTGTCGTTGGATGGCGAAAATATTGTGGTTAAGAATCAGGATGAAGAAATCGGCAGAGTCCCACTGCATAACCTGGAAGCGATTGTGAGTTTTGGATATGCGGGAGCCAGCCCTGCATTGATGGGAGCCTGTGCCAAGAGAGGTATTGACTTATCCTTCCTTTCACCCGGCGGCCGCTTTCTGGCCAGAGTTTCCGGGGAAGTCAGAGGAAACGTCACGCTGAGAAAAGAGCAGTATTGGGTTAGTGATAATCAAGAACAATCTCTGGCGATTGGGAGAAATTTTATTGCGGCGAAAGTATACAATTCCCGTTGGGTGCTGGAGCGGGCGGCCAGAGATTATCCTTTGAGACTGGATGCGGAAAAGTTAAAATTGAAGTCATCTTTTCTGGCGGCCAGTATACCGAAAATTCGCGGGAGCCATTCGGCGGAAGAACTGTTAGGACTGGAAGGCGAGCCGCTTCTGTATATTTTTCCGTATTTGATGATTTGATCCTTCAGCAGAAGCAGGATTTTTATTTTCATGGAAGAAGTAAACGGCCGCCAATGGATTTGACAAACGCGATGCTTTCTTTTGCATATACATTACTGGCGGGAATGTGTGGTGCTGCTTTAGAGGCAGTTGGACTCGACCCATATGTGGGATTCTTTCATACGGATCGGCCGGGGAGAATGTCATTGGCACTGGATTTGATGGAGGAGCTGCGTGCTGTCATGGCGGATCGCTTTGTATTGACGTTGATTAATAAGCGAATGGTCGGAGCAGAAGGCTTTTTGAAAAAAGAAGACGGCGCTGTGATTATGAAGGATGATACCAGAAAACAATTTCTGGCTTTCTGGCAGGAAAAAAAGAAAGAAACAATAAAACATCCGTTTTTAGATGAAAAGATCGAATGGGGAATGGTTCCTTATGTCCAGGCTCTTTTGTTGTCTAGGTTTTTACGTGGAGATTTGGATGAATATCCTTCGTTTTTATGGAAGTAGGTGGTGAGAATGCTGGTTTTGATTACCTATGATGTGAATACAGAGACGGCGGCAGGCAAGGCACGTTTGAGAAAGGTGGCAAAGCAATGTGTAAATTATGGACAGCGTGTGCAAAATTCTGTATTTGAATGTTATATGGACGCAGCAAAATGCAGACAGGTAAAAGCAATTTTAGAAGGGCTTATTGATAAAGATAAAGACAGCCTGAGATTTTATTATCTGGGGAACCAATATAAAAATAAGGTGGAGCATATAGGAGCAAAGCCTGGATTTGATGTAACAGAACCGTTGATTTTTTAGTGCGGATGTGAATTGGACATGGAAAGGCTTGAATATTCGCACTTGAAAAAGCGGGAAAAGTGGTATAGAAAATAGGGATTTTTGGATGGGAAAGGAAAGTTGAATGAGAAAAATGAAGCATTATGAATAGAAAAATGAAGAAAAATTGAAAAAAATTAGTAAAAATTGCTGTCGAGGCCCGCGAGGGCCTTGTGGATTGAAATGCTCATCCCATTTTTTCCACTATCGCCGCTTTGAGTCGAGGCCCGCGAGGGCCTTGTGGATTATAAATGAACGCATTATCACAGTCGTAGGTGCCATCCTGGGCAAGAGTGATTTCGTAAAACGCTGCAATTGTACGGATATTACAAAGAACCGTTTCAAGCACCAGATTAAAAATGACGACATTTTTCTAACCTATATCAGCAGATTGCTGCCCATGGAGAAGACCGCTTACGAGTTTGTTCATTAGTTTGATGATGCTCTGGAATTTTATCAGTATGCTTTTGGCATCATCAGGAGCATACCTTACGAGCAGACATTATGCCAGCTGATTATAGGGTTTGGATGGAGAATACATGACGATCTGCATTCCAAGGAGTTTATACGACGTTTACAGATTTCTAAGTATAAATAAGTCGAAAAATTAAGGTGCGTGTTCTGATTTTGCCAGTCTGATTGCAGATTGGCAAAAAAATGATTCAGTAATCCAAAAAGAAACGAATTACTGAAATGACAGAACAGTTAATAAAAGACAACAAAGAAGCATTTTTAAAGTTGGCTAAATGACAATACAAATAGTTTCACCCTCAAAGCTTTATGTTTGCCGTGACAACCTTGGAAGACCCTCTTGACATTCCGATGAATCTGTTATATCCTATTGACAAGTCAATTAGTTACAAACCATTGACCGGGACAAGTAACTGTCTGGATTATGCACAGAGAGCTGCAGATGGTGGAATTGCAGTCATAAGATGACAGAGAATGGACCCGTGAGGGCGAACTGAAAGGGGACGGATTCCCACAGTAGGCGAGACGTGTCTGCACGTTACAGCAGGGCATGTATGATGGTACATGGTATGAGTGCATTCGTGAGAATGAAGTTAGGTGGCACCGCAGAAGTGAAAGCTCCTGTCCTATGATAGCTGTAGGACAGGAGTTTTTTGAATTTTTGAAAGAGGTTTTGGGGCAGCAATTTTGACATTTAAAATTGACATTTAAAACAGTTTTTACCTGTGGAGCAAAAAAGCCAAGTCAAAAGGATTTGGGAACTGATTGGGAACAAAAACCGTTTGTAAAGAAAGGAAAAAATATGGAAAAAAATATCCCTTACAAAATCTATTTGGAAGAACAGGAAATGCCAAAACAGTGGTACAACGTTCGGGCGGACATGAAGAAGAAACCGTCCCCCATATTAAATCCAGAAACTTTAAAACCGATTACCCTGGAGGAGCTGTCAGGGATATTCTGTGAGGAACTGGCAAAGCAGGAACTGGATGATACTACGGCATATTTTGATATTCCCCAGGAGATCCGGGACTTTTATCGGATGTACCGCCCATCGCCTTTGGTGCGGGCCTATTGTCTGGAGAAAAAGCTGGATACACCAGCCCATATTTACTATAAATTTGAAGGGAATAATACTTCTGGAAGTCATAAACTAAATTCTGCCATTGCTCAGGCTTATTATGCCAAAAAGCAGGGGCTGCGGGGAGTGACTACAGAGACGGGAGCAGGACAGTGGGGAACGGCTCTTTCCATGGCCTGTGCGTATCTGGATTTGGATTGTCAGGTTTATATGGTGAAATGTTCTTATGAGCAAAAGCCCTTCCGTCGGGAAGTGATGCGGACTTACGGGGCTAAGGTGACACCGTCTCCATCTATGGATACAGAAGTAGGGCGGAGGATGAACGCAGAATTTCCAGGGACTACGGGAAGTTTAGGATGCGCCATTTCAGAAGCTGTAGAAGCTGCAATGACCCAGGAAGGATACCGGTATGTGTTGGGTTCTGTATTGACTCAAGTGCTATTGCATCAGTCGGTGATCGGTCTGGAGACAAAGGCAGCACTGGATAAGTATGAAATTCAGGCAGATACCATTATTGGGTGTGCCGGAGGAGGTTCTAATGTAGGAGGATTGATTTCTCCTTTTGTGGGACAGATGCTTCGGGGAGAGGCCAATTATGAAATCATTGCCGTGGAGCCTGCATCTTGCCCAAGCCTGACCCGTGGTTTGTATGCTTACGATTTCTGTGATACAGGCAGGGTGTGTCCTTTGGCGAAAATGTATACACTGGGAAGTGGATTTATTCCCTCTGCCAGTCATGCAGGAGGACTGCGGTATCATGGTATGAGTTCCGTAGTGTCAGAGCTGTATCACCAGGGTTTTCTGACTGCCAGAAGTGTAGAGCAGACAGAAGTGTTCCAGGCCGCTCAGACCTTTGCAAAGGTAGAGGGAATCCTGCCAGCGCCGGAAAGCAGCCATGCCATTAAGGTGGCAATGGATGAGGCTTTAAAATGCAAAGAGACTGGGGAGGCCAAAAACATTGTATTTGGGTTGACTGGAACTGGCTATTTTGATATGATGGCATACCAGCGGTTTAATGATGGTCAGATGAGGGATGCAATTCCGTCAGACGAGGAGCTGGCAAAGGCGATTCAGGCTTTGCCAAAAGTAGAAGAGTGAATGTAAAGGGAAAAACCTGTCCTGGAAACTAATATCGGTTTTCAGAGATGGGTTTTATTTCTTTGGCAAAGAATTGCAACTATTTTTGTGATGTACGGTTTTACAATATTGCTGATTTCTCCCGATTGTTATTGGTAAAAAGTTCAGCTGCAACATAAATATGGTTAATCCTTGTTTTTCTTGTCCGGTGATCGGTAACGTATTTTAACTTCCTTGAATTTATCAGCATTTCTAAGGGTTTGAAATATAGGAAAATTATGTTACAATAGAACCAACATCTCAAAAAGGCAGGAAAAACAGGAGGAAGATCATGCGTTTTCAGATTCATGACGGTACAGTTTCTTTTGGGGGAAATATAGTGCTGTCCCATTTGAATTTTGAGATCAAAGGGAAGGAAAAGGTAGCTGTAGTAGGTGCTAACGGAGCTG
>ERZ808029.989-NODE-989-length-11727-cov-3.388584_pt1 | contig 11727 bp, 18 predicted proteins | sample MGYA00380185_ERZ808029 | MGnify/ENA primary metagenome ERZ808029 (study PRJEB31490, sample SAMN06133404) | mouse gut metagenome | isolation source: M2_3 | host: mice | place: China: Chengdu | collected 2015-05 ... | reverse complement strand
CAATGTGTTCCCTTTATCAGGTGTAGCACCAATAAATTTATCTTCTATATCAAGCTGTGTGGTTAGTGAATCATTACCATTAACTTCGAGGCGTATAATAGAATGATGTGCCTCTAAAGCGTAAGTATTGATAGCTTTTAAAAGTTTCAATAGGCTATCGCCACCACTTAAAATAAGTTTATCAAGTAATTTTTTGATTTCTATAGGATAATTTTTAATAAGCCTAATGCTTTCGTCATTTAACCCTGTTTCAGCGGCGGCAGATATAATACCTCTGTGATACTCATCTTGCCTACCTAATAAGTAACTTGGTTCGCAATCTAGTAAATCACATATATCTAACAATATTGAAATACTGTCAGGCATAGCAAAACCGTCTATCCAGTTAATGATTTTGCGTGTTGCATAAGCTTTATCCAGAGGGCTTATACAGATATGTGCTTTATCAGGGTCGATTTTTTCTAGTATGATAAGCGCCCATTCTTTCTTATTTTTACCCTTATGACGTTCGCTTAATAAATCTTTTAATCTTTCTCCAAAAACTTTGCTTAAATTTTCATCTGCTATTTTTCTGGCATCACTTCTTTTTTCTTTTCCCATATCTACTCTCCTAAAGAAATTGTATTTCATTAAAATGCAAAAATTATTATCTAAAAATGATTTTATAACGAATTGTTATTTCATTATAAATCAATTATGATAACTGTGTCAACATGAAGAACATAAAAAAACAAAGATAAGGAGTGAAACAATGCGAAAAAGACTTGAAAATAATGTATCAGAAGCAAAAACGGGAACGCTTGAATGTGCCGGGGCAAGGTACGGTTTTGGAAGAAATAAAATGAGGGCTATTGCGGAGGATGCCGGAGCCATTATCAAAATCGGAAAAAGTGTCCGTGTCAATTTTACAATTCTTGATAAATATATGGATGCTTTATCGGGGTGAATAAATGAGCGAGGTTTTCAGAGAAATAAAAGAAAGCCTGACAATGGGGCAAATAGCAACGCATTTCGGCTATTCTGTCAATCCTTCCGGCTTTATCTTATCCCCATTTGGGAAAGAAAAAACGGCATCCTGCAAGCTGTACCGCAATTCATACTATGATTTCTCTACTGCTTCTGGGGGTGATTTGATAAAGTTTACTGCTGCAATTCTCAATATCAATAACTGGGAAGCCTGCCAATACCTTGTACAAGCTTTTTCACTGCCTATTGCCTTATCAGGTAACACAGACTGTCAGGAAGAAATAAAACAGCGGCAGAGGGAACGACAACGGCAGGAGGAACGACAGCAGGAGTTTAAGGCGGCTTTATTTGGTGAGATAGACAGCTTGAAGCGTTGGGCAGATATTTATAGGACAACCATAAAAAAGCGGCTATATGAGCCATTCAGCGATATGTGGGGCTATTGTATTAACGAACTGCAAAAGGCAGAGTGTAAACTTGATATTCTATGTGCTGCAGATCAGAGAACATATCGCCGGATGAAACCGGATGTGGCAGCAGGACTATCCTCTGACCGTCCACAATGGCTTTTGGATGTACTAATAATCCTAAAAAATGACGGGGTATTCCAAGCAACGCAAGGCGAGTTGACGGAAATTCAAGCACAAAGGAATTTTGAATTAAACCGGCAACCCGGAAAAGATAGGATGTGCAACATTACATGGTGAAGGGATGGCAAGGAGGTGATAAAAATGAATGAGAAAGAAAAGAAGCCACTTCTTATTTCCTTATCAGATGTGGAAGAAAAAGAAGCGGAATGGCATGTGTGGAGATATATGCCAAAGGGACAGATAAACGTACTTGCTGGAGATGGCGGAGCAGGAAAGACAACTATTTGGTGTGGATTGGCAGCGGCAGCGAGCAATGGTACGAGGGCGTTTTTCGAGGAGGAAATCATCAATCCTTTTGAGCCTGAAAGGAAAGAGCCGCAGAAAGTAATATTTTTCAGTTCCGAGGATTCATTGGAATATACCTTAAAGGCGAGATTGCGGAAAGCCGGGGCAAATTTAAACAATATTTATTCGGTCAGTTTGAAGGATGAACGGTTTTCACAGATTAAATTTAACAGCCCGATACTGAAAGACCTGATAAAAGAAGTGCAGCCTGCCCTTGTAATATTCGACCCAATACAGGCATTTATACCGCCAGATATTCAAATGGGGCAGAGGAACGCAATGCGGAACTGCCTTAATCCCTTAATCGGTTTGGGTGAAGAATACGGAACAACTTTTTTGATTGTCGTACATACCAATAAGCGTCAGGGAGTATATGGCAGGAACCGCATAGCAGATAGTGCGGATGTGTGGGATATTGCCAGGAGTGTCCTTATCACAGGTACGGCAAAAGACAATGTAAGGTATCTTTCCCATGAGAAAAGCAATTACGGTGAGCCGGGGAGGACAGCCCTATATACAATCGAGGACGGCATAGCGGTATTTAAAGAATATTGTGATAAACATGATGCGGATTTTGTGAAAGAGCGTGATTTGTCAACTTATCAAGCCCCACAGCGGCAAAGTGCAGAGGCTTTTATCATAGACTTTCTTAAAAATGGGAAACGACCTACTGCTGAATTGGATGAAGCTGCTAAGGCAGCAGGTATTACCTCTTCGACATTGCGGAGGGCAAAAGAAGAATTAAGAAACAAGAAAATATTAGGATTTAAACCAGAGGGATATGGGCAAAGCAAGGTGTATTACAGCTTTTTGCTTGAGCAATCTTCTTAGGGAGGTGATTTCAATGAGCAAGCAAAGGGAAAAGCCCATAAAATCAAGGAATTTTCGCTTGTCCATGGGTGAGCGAGCAAGCAGCTAATCCACTTCCTTGCTTGTCCATGGTGAGCGAGCAGTCAAACCCGCATAAAATAAGGTTTTTTACCTTGCTTGTCCATTTGTCCAACCCCTCTATGAGAATTATATAAAGGAGTGAAAGAGTGATTAAACAATATAAATTTTCTATAGAAGAGATTAAAAGGCTGACTAAGAGCATGATTGTTTTGGTAGATAGTCGGGAGCAAAAAAATGGTCATATATTGGATTACCTAATAAAGCAGAATATTCCTTATCAGGTTGAAAAACTTGATTATGGCGATTATAGTTTTATGCTTCCGGCATCAGTAGCAGGCGAGGATATTTATTTTCACAGGGATTGTGTGGTTGAGCGTAAGGCATCCCTAGAGGAACTATCTGGAAACCTAGCACAAAATAGGGAACGATTTGAGGCAGAGTTTTTGAGGGCTGGAAATGACGATTGTAAAGTTTATCTCATGGTAGAGGCTCCGGGGGGATATTCTGATATTATTGGTCATAAGTACCGTACAGAATTTGCACCTGCTGCCTTTATGGCAAGTATGAAAACATGGGAAAGTCGTTTCGGATGCAATATTCAGTTTATTGATAAACAATACAGTGGATATTACTTAATCAGTACATTCACATATTTTATGCGAGAAAAATTAAGGTGATAATATGGATTTTAGGAATTCTACCTACTGGGCGATCTATTCCGACGTTTGGAACTTTCACAAGCGGTTTTCGCCAGTCCAGGACGATGATAAATACTGGGACGGCGTTGTTGAATCCGCCGGTGAGATTTTAAAGAAATACAATAATAAGCCGGAGTGCGAGTTTGCAAAAGGGTTGGTATTAAATGTGATTGATGAACTGGAACGAACTTATAGGAGGGATAGGAATGAGAAGAAATAAAACTATTGTGGAACCAGTATTTGTACCGGAGGATTTAAGGCAGTTTGAAGCTTGGGAAGTACGCCGTATTAATGTATCAGACTATAAGCCAGGGCTTATTTTGCAAAATCCTGATAGCGGAGAGAAACGAAAGCTACAATTCCGGCCATGCTTATTTAATGGCGAATATATGAAGGTGATTAGAGGGAAAAGGTAAACTTGACGAATTATTAACATCAATAAAAAAGGAGTGATTTATTCATGGGAAAACAGCAATTTCCACAGCAGCAGATTGATGATTTAGAACCAGATTTTGTGTCAGAAGTAGTAGGCAGTTTACGGGAATTAAATGACTTAGGAAAGCCGATAACGGATGAAGAACTGGAAAATAGGATTAATGAATATTTCAAGTTTTGTCAAAGAACAGGAAATAGGCCAGGGATAGAAACTCTATGTTTTGCACTTCATATCAGCAGAACCACGCTTTTTAATTGGAATGCTGGTTTGGGTTGTAGCGAATATAGGCAAGAGTTAATAAGCAGGGCTAAAGGGTTTATTGCAGCTTTTATGGAGCAGGCTATGACAAGAGGAAAGATAAGTCCTCCAAGCGGTATTTTTTTAATGAAAAACTGGCTCAATTACAAAGATACAATCTCATTTGAAAATGCAGTGAATTTGGATGGTTCTGCAGGTCAGCAGCAACTAAGCCGAGAAGAAGTAGCAGCCCGATATGCAGCGTTTAAGAACGAACCCGAAGAACTAGACTTAGAAAATTGAAAAGGAGATTGCTATGGGAAATAAGGGACCACCTACTAGAAAAATTTTGTAAAGTGGATTTAAAAATAACTAATATTGTTAATCTCTAAAAGAGATAGAAAGAGGTAGAATATGTATAATTATGATGAAAGACAAATAAGTGCGGCAAGCAGACGTTTTAACGATATTAAATCTTGTGAGGTAGTGAAGATTGATGAAAAATATGGTTTGACGTTTAGGCTTCCCTGGGGGAATGAAACGGCCCAGATTAAGCCAATGGATTTTGAGATTGGAAAGTATAAAGTTGGAGAATGGATTGACCTACGTTTGTATACTGTTTGCGGCCAAAACCGTATCAGCCTTAAATCAGTGCAGTTTATTGGTCGAACGCCGAATGTGTTTATTCCAAAGAAATAGGTAATAGGCAGCAGGCGGCGAGGATTCATTTTTAAAGCCATAGGAGGGATTCTAGTCGCCTGTAATCTTTAAATGATGCTTTTATTGTAACGGTGCTTTTTTAAGGATGGAAATGCCATTAAATAAGTTTGTTGGCCATACCATAAATAGGCCGGGGAGGGGTTTTATAGGGCAAACGGCTGAACCGTAGTAAAGTGCTGGAATCTCCGCTAAAAATAAAAAAGTCCCCTTTTTGGAATTTCGCTAAAAAATCAAAAAGGGGATTATGCTCCTTATCAGGTATTTCCTCTGCTAGATGGTTTAATTCACCTGATAAGACGAGATATAGGTAGCGATTATTTCTGCTTTTTAGAATCATTATATACATGTTCTAAAAGCCCCTATTTTCTTTTGTAATAGCACAGGCAGTATTTTTCAGGCAAGGCATTACAAGCCCGATAAGGGACAGATAGAAGCCTTTACAAAGGAGTTCTGGCAGATAGGGCGGTATTTTCCGCTGAACTGCCAACAACAGCTATTTGGCTGCTGGTATACTTCCCCAACTTGTGGGGGAATACTGACAGCGATTATTCTTGTTTTTGATTGTCACGGTTCATAGTTTCATCAATGGCCCGGTTAATAAAGGCAGTAGCACTTTCTCCCATACTGGCAGCGTGTTTTTGAACGATAGAACGCTTTTCTGCTTTCATACGTACTTTAATTTCAATAAAATCTTTCATGTAACGTTTATGTGCTTCTGCTTGTGCGGGGGTGAACCCCCTATATTTTGTTTTTTTATCATCTGACATTTCAATACCTTCTTTCTTTATGTGTTTCAGTAAGGCGGCAAATTATAAACATACTTTCTCCACTATACACAAATTATAGCATATTTTTCAATATACGACCATATACAAATTGCCTGAATATACGACCATATATTTGTTGATTGTGTCAATGGAAAGATACGACCATATACAATATAATTGTATTATCAAAGGAGGGGAAAGGAGATGAAATGTGTTATCAAGAGAAGATATGGCGGCTATGATAACAGCAGAGGAAAAGCGTCTTGGAGTGAATAGCCCGGAATTTATGGAGAGGCACAATGAGATTATGAAAATGGCTGATGAAATACAGAGCCGTTACAAGAAAAATGCTCCTGCCAGTACCGCAAATACCGATAGGAGCGAGTAACCCGGAAACTTGGTAAAACGGGCATGAGGGAATTATAGCACTTCCTCTGCCCTCTGTAAAGAAATTAGGAAAATAAAAAGAGGGATATTGCAAATGAAAAAACAGATAGTATCAATTATGGAGGAATGTGGGCAATTAATCAATCCCAGAGAGGATATAAGCACATCAGAAGCAAAAGAGATTATAAGGTTTAGTCTTACAAAAATGGAAATTGTCGGAAACAGTTACCTATATGGATACATAAAGGGCAGGAGATGTGGCAATGGGAAGAGGGTTCCCGTTTATAATTTACGCCAGATGACGGATGATGAATGGAATGTCTTGGCTAAAAAGAATAGATTGGAAAGAGAGGTTTTGACATAGTGAAAAAAAATAAGGAACGCATAAACCTTGCAACGGAGATTGTTGGGGAGATAAAAAGACAGCTTATCAGATGCAGAATTGTGCTTGCTATCTCGCTGACCGTGAATATGATTCAGGCAGCAATGTGGCTTATTAGGTAACAGAATTAAGGGAATGGGCGGTGGCTTATATGCCTGCTGCCCTATCCCACATTATAGGAAGGTGGTGCTTATTATGGCAAGACTAGGAGCCGGGACAAGGAAACGTGCAGACGGCACACTGGAAAAGCGATTTACCATAAATGGAAAGCGGTATAGTATTTACGGAAAAAACGCAAAGGAGATTTCACAAAAAGAGCAGGAAGTAAGGAAAAAAATTGAAGCCGGGATATATACGGACAACCGCAATCTTACACTGGACGGATATTTTGATGAATGGCTGAATGGAAAGAGGGGGAGCATAAAGGGGAATACCCTTAAATGGTATGCGACTTATTACAAAGGGCATATTTCCCCATGCCTGGGGAATGTGAAGCTTCAGAAGATGGAGCGCAGACAGATATTGTCTTTTCAGAAAGATTTGTCAGAGGGTGAATTGTCTATCAGGACGTGCAACAATATTTTGAAAATCCTTAAAATTGTTCTGAATGATGCGATAACGGATGAAATCATAATAAAAAATCCGGCAGAGGGGATAAAAGCCTTAAAGGAAGTCAATGCAAAGGCGGCAGAAACCTACCACCGGGCATTGAGCGAAGGGGAGCAGAGGGACTTCATGCAGGAGATGGCGAGCGATTATTATTATGAATTTGTGGCTTTTCTTCTCTGTACTGGAATGAGGTTCGGAGAAGCCGCCGCCCTTACATGGAGTGACATTGATTATAAGAAGAATGTGATCCACGTTACAAAAACTGTCACATTCAACGAGGATAATACAAGAACCACAGGAACCCCGAAAAGTGAATCAGGCAAAAGGGATATTCCATTGAATGATACTATAAAAGACATACTGACAAAGCAGAGGAAGAAACAGAGTATTGTAATTTCGATAGACAAGGCAGAGAACCGGGTATTTGTATCAGTGTATGGGAAGATGGTAGATAACTGTACTGTAAACAGAGCAATCAGCGGCGCCATTTTCAGACTGGAAGAACAGGGCAAGCCGATAGAGCATTTCACAGCACACGCTTTAAGAGATACCTTTGCAACACGGTACATAGAGCAGGGAGGGAGTCCGCAAACCTTAAAAACCATTCTTGGACACAGTAGCCTTGCAATGACGATGGATTTATACAGTCATGTTTTACCGAACACCAAGCAAAAGGAAATGGATAATTTAAAGATAGTGTTATAACAACATGGGCGGCATTATGACCGCCCTTTTTGTTACCCCACAAATACCCCAATTTCTACCCCTATTCTGAATGATATATACATGGATAAAGACAAAACCTGATAAGCGATATTAACATGAATGATATTGGACAATCCTTGAAGAATCAGCACTTGAAAAGAATAGTCACGAATAAAGATAAAACATGATAAAGTCTATGATTATGTACATGATGTCCAGAAGCCGGAAGCTGGACAAACAGAACAGAAAACCTATCCGGCTTTCTATGGGCATACTTTGAGTTATGCAGCTGAGCATGGGGAAGTGGACAGATATATGGAATCCCACAAATTTGACAGGGAATGCAAGGAAGCGGTTGAGGGAACAATCCGGCAGAATTTTGACGGTATGCACTTAAAGCATGATATTGTAAAGCCACTGGCGGAAAAGTACGGTGCGGAGCGCATGGCGTTTATCCTTGCCAACACGCTCCAGCAGGAATCATGGGATGGACGTTTTTCAAGGGATAACAAAGCGTGGGCGTCAGAGTTTTACATTCCTGAAAATATCGTGCATGGAATAGATATGAACCGTGAACTGATCGTGAGCAGCCACCCGGCAGTTTTGGACGGCTTTATCGGTATGTTCCGCAGGGAAGTCCTGGAACTGGAAAAAGAAATGTCTGCCGGACAGGATGCGCAGAAGCCGGAAACAGGGCGGCAGGAGACGGAACAGACACAGGCGGAAGCAGAAAGACCAGAGCCACAGGCGGAGCAGACCGGGCCGGGAAGATTGGCCAAGACACCGGAATTAGAGGATTTGGACGAGGGTGACGAGATCATTGACCTTGGAGATGAAAAGGATAAGGTTCTTGCGGAAATGAAGCAGTCTTTAGGGGGGCAGACAGGAAACTTCCGGACACGATGTCAACCAATCTGCAAAGCAGAATGATTTGAAGCCGGAACAGACAGAACCGGAAGAATCGGCAGAAACAGAGCTTGCCTTTCAGATAGCAGACCGCTACATCAGCATCCAGGAAACAGAAGGCGGCTATGACTATTCCATTATGGGCCTGGATTATAAGGAAATAGACGGCGGCGTATATGACAATCCCGGTATCGGTATCAAAGAAGCGATTAACGAAATCGTGGAGGATTTGAAAATAAATCCTTTTGATAATGGCGCAAGGGGAAATATCCGTGACGGTGACAGGCTGATACCGATTGATCATGATGGATTGATGGAGAAGGCGGAGGCGGCAAATGCTGCCATGCCGCAGAGCGATGTGGTGGCAGCTTTCAAGGCAAAGGCAAAGACAAATGAGCTGTTCCATGAGATCAGCGAAATGAACCCGGCAGAGATAGAGGAAACTGTAAAATGCCATGTGCAGGCACAGTTAGATGAATCCGGCATAGACGCTGTGATTGTGGATGCGGCAGTAGCCGGGAGCCGCTGCCGGGGTCTGGAGCAGGAAGGCTCTGACCTTGATGTGGTGGTGGAGCTTTCCACGAATGAACGGGAAGATGCGCTGTTTGATATGCTCAATGAAAGCGGGCTTCATATCGGCGGTGTAAAAGTGGATATTAACCCAATCACGGCGCAGAGGACGGGGAGCCTGGAAACGTATCTCCCGCAGGTGGAGGGCTATCTGGAGGGAGTGCGTGAAGCCAGGGAGAGAGACCTGGCTGCCAGTATTTCCAGAGAGGAAAACCAAAAAGAAACGAAAGAAAGCCTGTTCCCGGAGCAGGCAGAAACGGAAGTGACGCTGACGGTTGCGGAGTGCGGCGAGTTCCACAATTTAGGCGAGTTTTATGAGAATATCCCTACTGTGGAGGAAGCTGTCGCAATCTGGAGACAGATACCGCCGGAGCGTATGCACGGTATCCCCGCAATCGGCGTCAATATCCATACACCGGGAACGGAGGCGTTTGAGGATGTGGGGATTGACATTTTAACCGGGAAACGGATTGACCTTGATATTTTAGAGTATATCCCGGATATAAAGGGCAACCCGCAGGCAATGGAAGTGATTGCGGAGCTTGCGGCAAAACTGCCGGAAATGGAGATAGACGGACGTATGAGCGAGGAATTTGAAGCGAAGGTATGGGAAAAGCGTATGCCCGATCTGACGCCTGCAGAACAGCTTGCGGTGGAGATTGACCGCTTTACATATGATTATGATACCGCCCTTTACCATGACAGCAGCCAGAGCATGACGGAGAACGTGTCGGAGATTGCGGAAGCCTTAAAGCAGAGGGATACCCACGATATTGCATTGTGGCTTGCCGATATAGCTGCGGACGGAACGGTGCCGGAGGAAAGAAAGAGGGCTATGGAGCTGCTCGAAAAGCTGGCGGAGTACAAACCGCTTGCGAAGATTGAGGAAATGGAAGAACAGAATTATAACATGGTGGATAATGTGCTGAATAACGGCGCAGGGGAGAAAGCGCAGAAAGAGGAAAACAAAAAGGCACAGGAAAAGCCAGCCGCAAAACCGTCCTTAAAAGCCCGCCTTGCGGAGAAAAAGGCGCAGGCGGCAGGACAGGGGCATGAAGAAAACATAAAAAATAAGCAGAGGGAGATGTAAGGATATGGATACAATGTTTACCGTGGAAGAAAGCAATTTGATCTGTATATTTGCAGGAGAAAGCAGGAACGAGGCCATAGAGGATATTGAAAGGGCGCTGCCCTATCTGGAAGATACGGATATGGCGGAGCTGTCCGGCAGGGTGATCGGAAAACTGCGGGATATGACGGATGAAGAGTTTGAACAGCTTGAACTGACAGAAGCGGAGTAAATTACAGGAGAACAGGTTTTCCATGCCCGGTTTCCATACGGGCATGGAAAGCCTGTTTTTTTTGCGCCAGCCGGGGAAACATACCCGCATAAAGAATTAAAAAAACAGCCCGCTGCTATCTTTGAAGTTTTGACGGTTCACTGTATAATAGGTGCAGGGAATGGAGGAACTTAAGATGTCAAAAAAGAAAAACCGCCCGCACGGGCATTACTGTAAAATATGCGGTGAGCATAAGGCAAATGAAAAGTTTTCCGGGAAGGGCCATGCCGCCCACATCTGCAAAGCCTGTTCCCGTTTAAGCGTTGCGGAAAAAGCGGCGGCAATGGATATGAACCGCCTGATGGACTTCCCCATGCGGCGGCTTACGGACAGCGAGAAGAATTGGCTGAAAGCCAAAATGCACGATCAATGCCCGGAGGTGGCTGACACGGCACGGGAGGTTTTCAATGCCTGTTTTCCCCATGCAGAGCGCAATGCCATGAAAAAGCAGTTTGTTATCAATACATTGTCTTTTGAAGTGCATACAGAGGTTTACGATGGGTATGGCGATATGGAAATGGCTGACTGCTGTTTTACCATTGACCGGAAAAGCCGTGTGCTGACAATGACAGATTTCCAGGCAGAGGGCGGGGAGCAGTCTGTCACGCTGGAGGGCGGGCAGATGGCGAAGCTGCTGCGGTATATCGTACATACACTGGAAATCTTTATGTGGGAGCAGGATTACTGCCTGAAACCTGATGAGGATGATTATTTCACGGCTGTTCTTTTTGATGAAGATTTATACGGGGATGATCTGGAGGAAAGCGGGGAGGATATGCCAACGGAACCAGAGGGCAGACCGTCCTGGCGGGCGCAGGTGGAGTACAGCAACCATACCGTGCAGGATATTTCCAGTTATGATGATTACCTGCCGGAGCGCCCGGAAGAATTGTATTTTTCTCTGTTGGAGTATTTTGAGCCGGAAGATGAAGAATTTTGATGTATACAATTTGGTGTATATGAAACCTTTTGGCAAAAGTGGGTGCTTTTGCTTTAGCGGGAACGATATCCTGCCGAAGTAATAGGAAACAGCGGAAAGCGAAAGGAGTATCTGCCTATGAAAATGCGGACAGAATATACCTGCCCTTTGGAACTTGTGCATGATATGATCAAGGGAAAGTGGAAACCAATCATCTTATGGCGGCTGCGTTTAGGGGCTACATCTTTGGCGAAGCTGG
>ERZ808029.983-NODE-983-length-11823-cov-3.185169_pt1 | contig 11823 bp, 12 predicted proteins | sample MGYA00380185_ERZ808029 | MGnify/ENA primary metagenome ERZ808029 (study PRJEB31490, sample SAMN06133404) | mouse gut metagenome | isolation source: M2_3 | host: mice | place: China: Chengdu | collected 2015-05 ... | reverse complement strand
AATACCCAATTTTGTACTTGCTTCAAATTGTGAATAATCTATCACTTTTATTTCCTCGTCCTTCTTTTGATTCTGACAGTTTTCTATTTCTTTATGATTATCTCTTTCCATTCCTATGCCAATCCTTCCGTCACCCAGAATCTGATCCGCTTCCCTGTTCAATTCTTTTTTCGCATTGACGGATAATCGAATCATTTAATTGCTGACTGGGTTCCTGTTGTACTCTAAGCGCTTTTCGGAGTAACAGTTCTATCTCAATTTTGGCGCTATCGCCTTTTTTATTGTTCTTCACAGATTCTCTCCTCTCTTTATTTCATTGGAAATTCCTTCTGCAATTCTCTGTGCCAAACTTTCCTGATAATCGTCATCCAACAGCTTTTGACTTTCAGAATAATTTGAAAGAAATCCCATTTCTACCAAAACAGCGGGCATTTGCGTGTTTCGCAAAACATAATAGCCCTCTGTTTTTGCATACCTCGTTTCAATATCCTCACTTAGCGAAACTGCGTCGATGATACTTTCTGCATATTCTTTACTTTCTGTCTCATTTGAATTGTTGTAATAACATTCCAAGACTGCTATCTGGGTATCTTTCTCATAGTAATTGCAATGAAGACTGATAAAAAAATCTGCATTGGAGTCATTTGCAACAGAAGTACGATCTGCAAGGCTTATATTTTCACCGGAGCTTCTGGTCAGAATAACTTCTATGTATTTATTTACCTTTTCATCTTCCTTTGTAAATCTCTCGTATATGTAAAGACATCCGCAAACCATAAGTATCATCATTATAATTGGTATCAGTATGACGATTGCCTTCAGCAGATACGCAATCATAAGCCGCAAGGGTCAATGGCTTTTTGGTAAAGCGATTTCCTCATCGCTTTCTTTTGATAACACATAAATATTTCCTGTATCACAGGTAACAGACACTGCAGGTATATGACTGATCAATTCCTTGTTATTCCCGTCCTTGCCACAGGAATACACGTCTCCTCCGTCCGTCCTGGAAACATAATAGATTGAATCCTCATCCATGCAGAAATCATATGCAACTATATTTTCATAAGTGTAAGTTTCATTACTGGAAACGTCATATCTTGTTAAAACCTCCTGTTGATTTTTGTAAAAAACGCTTTCCCCATCGAATGAAATATTTCCGTTTGCAGGAATGTCGAGCTTTACAGTTTTTCTTGTATATCGGTTTACTTTTGTTATGCCATCATTGCCAATGAAAAACAAGTTATCGTCATTCATGAAAAAAGCGTGGTGAAAATCCAGGAACTTCCATTTATCCCCCGTTTCATAGTCAATGCCCAAAAGTGAACGGCCGGAATTTGTAATCTGCTCAAAGATTGTTTTTTCCTCAAAGGTATTCAGATTCAACTCTACAACCGACACTTTCGTTATATTGCTGTTATAGTTTCCCACCCGGTTGACATAGCTTTCCATAACCGATGTGGTGTAATACAGATATGGCGGACACACATAAAACGCACGTATTTCTTCGTCATCAGAAAAAACCCCAAACATAGGGGAACGTGCTAAAGGATATGTTTCTCCCGTGGAAGTATTTTTGAGAGAATAATCAAAATTCCCTTCATCCCGTATGATTTCATAACCCATACAGTCATATCCAAAGGGCACGCTGTAGCCTGCCGATGAATTATAGACAACGCTTCCTGTTTTTCCACGGCCTGAACATCCCGTCACTGCCAATGTCAGGCTAAACATAACAGCGAAAGCCGCTCCACGCTTCTTTTGCCCTGATTTCATCAGCCATCTGTTAGAATTGCGCCGTAAAATCCAGACAACAGCCAAAGTACACAAAAGCACAGATACAAAGAGCAACGTCAATAGCGTAACTGTGCCAACCTCCGCAAAAATAATTTTCTCATCCCCCGTCAGGGCATCGCTCATAACAATATCCCCTGCAAAAAAGTCTGTTCCAAGCAGAAACGGCAGCGGCAGAGGCAGACGGTAAATGCTGGTTTTCGATAAGCCTATATAGGGAATAATCACGGACACCGCACCAGTCAGCAGGGTGACCGCATACTTTTTTGCCAAAACAGAAATGAACATCAGGAGTATCGTAAGAAACACACCGCCAAACATCCGGAGCAGCCCTATAGATACATATCCCTCCAACAGCGACATACCCTTGCTGCTGTCTGCAAAGTAACGAATGCTCTGAATTGGATAATCCCCATCCGGCAGTCCGTATTTGAACCTGTAAAATCCGTATTCAATAAGCGAAACGCAAAGTGACAGGAAAAGGACAACCATGGTAATAATGAGCAGCTTATACAAAGCGCTTTTTCGCCCCTCCCTTGCAGTCAGAATCAGGGTGTCCATCTGGCAGCTGTACTCAGAACAGAAAACAGGCGTAACAATCAGCAAAATGCCAAGGAAGAGAATGAGATTAAGCGTACCTTTGCCAAGAAGCCCCATCCATCCGTTTGTCTGGAGAAAACAGCGGTTCCCCGCATTTTCGCAGATATAGAGATATTGCTGATAGATAACCTCAAATCCATTTTGATGCTCCAGAACCTTCTCTATTTCCCGGCTCTCTTTTTTATATTCACTTTCACTGATCTTCCCGTCATAGTAGTTCTCCAAAAGGCTGTTCTGCCTCTCCTTCGCTTTTGCAATCCTCTCCGCCTCCTGCTCCAGATAAAGGGAAGATTCCTCGGTGCAGTATCCGTTTACCTTTTCCAGATACCATTCATATTCATTTTTATACTGCTCCATCCCTATGTCTACAGGGTTGTCGGACAAGGCAAGCCAGACCGTGCCAAAGAGCAGGACAAGGGCAATATAGAACAGCCCCCTTTGCCAAAGCATAATCTTTTTTACTTCGTACATAAATCCAGACATTTTATCCTCCAATTAAAGTCCCGTAATATCCCTCCCTGTACACCTTTTCCTAAATCGATTTCCAGCCACAAAGTGCGTGTGTCTGAAAATCGATTTATGCACAGTGGGGGATATTACTGATTCCGGCAATAAGAGTTCCTTTTAGAAAGCATCATCATTGCCATTATGGAAGCCACCCCTACGGTTATGGCAAAAATAATTGCTGCCTGGAAACTCTGTACTGGATATCCTGCAAAACCAATAAACTCGGTCTTGCCAAATAGTATGCGGTTAGCAAGCAGCGAATATGGGTTTATAATCTTGAGCCAGGTATTACTGAAACAGCTCTGCGACGCACCTGTAATAATAAAACACAAGGCTGCTCCAAAATCAGCAACAAACGGAACAAGGGCACTGTGCCCAAACAAGGAAATCAATAGAAACACCATGCTCATCGTCCATACGCCCACTGCCCTTATCACTGCGGACAGAATCGCATATTGCCATAAATTACAGTTTACTGCAGTCGTGCTGAAATTGCTGACAGCATACAGCGGAAGATCCCCTCCTTCCGCCGTTCCGAAGAAATACGCAAAACCAATATAATCCACAATAGAAAACCATATGGCCACATGGATTACAAACAAAGAAGCCGCGGCAATTTTAGCAAATGTGGTCTTTTTACCGCCGCCCGGATTTGTCAGCAGCAGCATATCCATCTGTGTTTCCTTTTCGCAGACAAAGGTACTGACAACCCCATACAAAGAAAGAAATAAAACCAATATGCCCGAAAAATCATAGTTCAGATAATAGTTATACATCTCCTCATAGGCAAAAGCTTTTATGCTCCGTCCGGAATAAAGGTTATAGATCGCACTGTTTTTACGTGCTTCATAAGTCTGCCCCCGTTCTTTGTAAACAACGGCATTTTCCTTTGCCCTCTCTGCCACTTGAAGCGCATAAGTCCGATAATGATAGAAATATTCCATAGGCTCCACATAGTATTTTTCCAGGATATTCCGGTCACTGTATATATTCCCCGTCATCATATCCGGATTGTCTTTGGCTGTGCTTGCTGTCATATCAGCCGTAGCATCTGCTAACGGCTGATATATGGAAAGAAGATGATTGATTTTTTCAGCAGTGATCTCCCCTCTGTAATCCTCATAAAGCTGCCAATACACACTGTTCCAACTACGGCTGTCATTTCCGTCCGCCAGGTAGGAATACGAGTGGAATTCGCTGTTTATTTTGAACAGGTTTATTACACTGAACAATATGAGTACAACAAGTATTGACCGCTTGCGGAATAATTTGTAAAATTCATATTTGATTAAGCGTGTCATATGATCGCTCCCTTAACTCATTGCCCGCGAGGGTCTTGCGACTCTCGCGGCGTTCGCCATACAATAGAAAGCATACTTTCTATTGTCATGAATAGACATGCAAGCATGTCCGCTTGGCTCATTGCCCGCGGAAGTAATACAGAAATACATCTTCCAGGTTAGGGGAAACCTTTACTGCGTCTAAAGCAGGCAGCATATCGCTTACGATTCTTACTAAAAAACGTTCCCCCTGCTGTTTCATATTGCTAACATAATATTGGCTGCCAAGTCTGGCAGCGTCTTCCCCGTTTACTGTCACCTCCCACACTTTCCCATAGATATTTTGTTCTAATGTGTCGGTAGTTCCCTGGGTTATTAAGGAGCCTTCCTTTAAGATCATAATCTCCTTTGCGATACACTCCACATCGGAAACGATATGGGTGGCCAGCAAAACGGTCCGCCCCTGTGCGAATTTTGAGATCAGGTTGCGGAAGCGGATACGTTCACTGGGATCAAGCCCTGCTGTCGGCTCATCCAAAATAAGAATTTCAGGATCGCCCAGCATCGCCTGGACAATGCCGACCCTCTGCCGCATACCGCCGGAAAGAGCGCCAATCTTTTTCTCTTTCGCATCTGAAAGATTGACAATGTCCAGAAGCCCCAAAGCCCGTTCTTTCCCCTGTTCGTCAGGGATCCCTTTCAGCGCGCACATATACAGCAGAAAATCCATCACTGTAAAATCCCGGTAGAAAATAGGATATTGCGGCATATATCCGATTTTTGACAAAAAGTCCTTACCTAATGTTCCCGCATCCTGCCCGTCAATCAAAACCGTTCCGCCATCGCTTCCCAAAATACCCACAAAGATATTGATCAGTGTCGTCTTTCCCGCGCCGTTAGCGCCCAAAAGCCCATAGACACCCTCCGTAAGTTCTGTGGTAAAATCTTTCAGGGCATACTTGCCCTTATACTGCTTTGAAACATTTCGCAATGATATTTTCATCAAGAATTACCCCGCAAAGCCAAAGGTTGTTATCAAGGTGCTTACCTCGTCAATACCCCGTCCAAGCACAACGATACAGGTGCCGGATTCATCCAAAATCAAAATCTGCGGAACACGCAGGAAATAGGTACTGTTGCTGTCCTGAACGGTTTCCGTATGGATACTTTTTCCCGATGTCGTATCATAAATGTTGATTGTAACACTGCTTTCCTCCAAAACAGCAGTAGCCACATATTTTCCCTGCCCGGAGCAGTAAACACCGTCTTTTCCCTCACTGCGGCTTGAGAACGACATTGTATTTTCTGTATTGGATATGGTATCAAGCATCAGCAGGGTTCCATTATTTTCGTCAAAGCTCTGGGGCATAATAAGCAGGTTTCCGCCCTTTTGCACTTCTTCCGTATCTACCTTGTAATCCCCCTTTTTGGTAATGGTGAGATTTGCGCTGTCAGTGGATACTGTACCATAAGCACTGATCCCATCTCCGCCAATGGAGGTATCTGTAGCCATTCCTACATAGACTAAAGTGTTGTTCCCCGTAAAGGTAAGGCTGTCCATAGTTGCAATCTGCATATTACCTGCCGTGCCTTCTTCGGAATAGTTCAGAATGGTACGAACCTTCCGGGAAGAAATATCATAAAGGTAAAGCCCCTGAAGTCCGCTGAAAGCAACTTGTTTTCCGTCCTGTGAAATAGCGATCCCTGTGATCTGCGAGGTAAAATCGTCACTTAATAATCCGCTAAAGGAAATGGTATCCTGAACAGCAAAGTCCTTATTCAATATGTATCCATTGATACCGCCGCTTTCTGATGCAGCAAATGAACCGTTGCCGCCGCCGGCCTTTCCCTGTCCCACAACAAAGTAGCCGTCTGTAAAGGTCTGTACACATAAATCTCCCATGGAAATATCCGCGCTTGCGATCGTTTCGCCTTTCCCCGTATCGTAAAGATAAAGCTGATCCGCCGCAACGATAATCCGGCTTCCACCGGCATAATAGCAGCCGCTGACCTTTCCTGAAAAAGCGGAATCCTTGAACCTACTGACCGCCATAATATTTTTATCTGTGCCGTTATACTGCAGATCAATTACGTTCATTTCACTGCTTTCATTTCCGGTATTTCCCGATGAATCATCTTCTACGGATTGCGGTTCCATGTTTATGGCTCCATTTTCAGAGCTGTTCCCATTCTCTTGTCTATCCCCGCAGGCCGACAGATGAAGCACTAAAGCAAGCATAAGTATCATACACATCCATTTTGTTTTCATTTTTAATCCTCCTTGTATAATAAAATTGAACCTGTTTTACTTGTAACTGAATTTCCGTCCGCTGCGACTGCTGTCGCATAAAAAGTATTGAAGCCATCTAGTTTAGCGGTATCTATGGTTGCTTCAATGATCCACACCTTTCCTTTGCTTAATGTGACATCACAGGAAACCGCTCCATCAAAAGATATAGGCTTATGGTTTAAGAAAAATGATATGCCATATCTTGCGCCTGGCGTTCCACAAAGGGTGTAGCGTACAGTAAGCGTATCTTTCCCGGTAAGGTTGATATTGTCATACACCACCTCGCCGTCATAGACAAGCGTCCAATAGACACTGTTATCCAGGGTATCCATCGTAACGCCATTCCAGCCTGCTTTCACAAGCTCATTCTCAATAAAAGAGGAAGTAACTTTTTCCTCTGCAATGCTAACATCACGAAAAGCAGTTATACTTTCTCCATAATTGTTGTCACTTTTTGGAGCATCCTCATTAAAATGCAGTTTCAGCACCCTTTCAAAACTCTGATGATACCAGCCATAGCTTGAGGTTTCTTTCATATCAGGCTGAAAATCGGGCCTGGTGACGCTCACAATTGTCATATCCAGGGTATCGCCTTTTTTCCCTGTGTTTGGTGTGAACACAAAGGAAAATTTCTCTTCGTGCTTTTCTGATGTCTGGAAGCAGTGGAGATACTCATACTCCGCCCCCGTGTCGTTCACCTTGTAGGCTTGCGGCTTTCCGTCCAAAAAAAGCAGGAAGCCAATGCTGTCCAATTTCCCCTCTGATGAAAACTGATAGTCCAGGACAAATTCTCCGCCATTATACTCATACGGCAAAACGCTCTGGTCATCCGCTCTGGCGGGATCCGCTTCCCCATGGCTTAGAAACCCTAAATCTCCGTCCTCCTGCACCCCGGCGAATGGGTCTTCTTCTACATTTTGCGGCGGGGCATTCTCATCCGCAATGTTATACTCTTCGGGTACCCCTGAATTCATGCCCTTACGAGCGGTCGGACAGCTTTCGCTGTCCGATAAAGTATAATTTCCGCAGGCCGACACAGCAAAGGGCAAAACAAAAATCATAGCTAATGATAAGAATCGCTTTCGCATTGTCTATCCTCCTACTTGTTTTAAATTCAACTTTTATTATAAAAACCAAAAGTCAAAATGTGGTCAAGGAATAGAAAAAAGTTTGCGGTATTATCCCTTTTCAGCCAACTACATTTGTGTAAGCTTATAATGGCATTGCTAAATATTGAAGAATACAAAAACAAGACAATCGGCTTGCTTTTCACTTACCCGATCAGCCGCACAAAACTGATTATGGCAAAGTTCATTTTGATATGCTGCATTAGTTTTACGTTCCATGTGCAAAAATCATACAGACCATTTCAATCGTATCATTGATTGTCGGTATCTGCCTTGTGGGTGTGGGATTGACTTTCCTGTTTCTGAACAAGAGAAAAGGGAAAGAAAAGAAATATTGAACAACTGCTTGGAATAATCCATCTTCAAAAGCTTTACTGTCGAGATATAGTCCCCTAAGATTTTCCTTTTTTAAATTGTATCTTATTCATTCAAACATATGTTCGATAAGCTATTCGCATATAATTGTATTAAAGAATTGATAGATGAAACTTTCTATCTTTCTTTTCATTTTTCTATCTAATTCTGTATTTATAAAATTCATATGCCAACTAAATTTTTGATACAATTTCTCATCTATTTTTTTACCAACTTCTTTTTGCATGATTTAAAATCCATTCATTAACATTTCGCCACAAAAATGACATTCATTCAGAAAGTTTAAAAAATATAAATCATCAAAATTTTTTCTTAAATATTCACATAGTACATTGTTTTGAATAATTTCGTTCACAATATCTTTATCAATAATTATTCTTGGATAATTTGCAACTTTATCTTCTAAATAATATGATTTCAAAAGTGCCTCACCCCAAACCATTACATCATCTATAAATAATTGTCCTATAGAAATGCCTCCACGTAAAAGCCACCCCACACTATCGCTGGCAGAAAGTTCTTGGAAGTGTCCAGCACACATTAGAAGGCTTCGGATCTCTTGAGTTCGTTGGGGTATCTGATTTGACAATTTTTTAGCTATAATTGGCTATCCTTTGATTTAATCTGATTTGTAACACCTAAAAGGTCAATATACGCAACAATATATTCGTCTGTTTTTCTGTCATAAGTATCTTTATTTTGATTTACTAACATAATAACCATTGGATAGGTATTTCTTATACAGGACATTGGCTTTATTGCAGATTACCTCATTATTCGTCTGACACCATTCCAGTTCCAAAGTACATAACTTCTTATAATATCTGATATTTTCCCTATCTCTCTTAAAAATGGTGGTATCAACAAGTTGTAATTGCTCTTCTTCAATAGGTATCATCAGATTAAAATTTAGAACGCCTAATAATTTTCCATTTACTTCGATTTTGGAAAAATCCATAGAGTTTTTCATATTCTTATGCTTTTCTTTTGGCGATGAAAGCGGTATGCAGTATTTGTGACTCCCGCAAATGATAACAATTCCTATAAAAACTCTGTTATCCTTTCCTGCCTGTGGCGAAACAGAAAGCACTTTATCATCTATATTATGTAGATTTCGAATATATTTCATATCCACTTTGTATAATTTAAAATCTGTCTGCATATATCTCCTCGTGTAAATAGCGTCATCAGGCAACGGCACATTCCCCAAAATGGTCTACGCTGTTGCAATTTCCTATAAAAGTGAAAAATGGCTATGCGTTTCCGCATAGCCATTTGTGTAGTAACTCCATTAGAGTTGCTAACGTTTTTAGCAGCCCACTTTGCGGTAGGACTCACCACTAATAGTATAAAACCATTTTTCTGAAAATAATCAATCATTTTTCAAAATATAAAATAAAAATATCAACCCATTTTGTGGACTGCAAGTTGAATTGTTACACAAGCTCCACTGGGAGCAATATTTGAAAGTTCTAAACTTCCGCCGTGTTTCTGGCTAAGGACACGGCTTGTAGCCAATCCAAGGCCCATATGCTCTCCCGTTTTATCCTCAGAATAAAGAAAGGTGTTCTTTTTATGGAGCATTGCCCTTGAAAAACCTTCGCCATCGTCTGATATGGTTATCATAAGCATATCATCGGTAAGGGAGTACCCAAAATTCACCTTGCTTTTAGCATATCGAATGGCATTAGAAAAAATATTCTCGACAATACGGTAAAAGATCTGCTCGTCTAATTTCACCTGACATTCGGATATGGCGGAATGGTATGCAATCTCCAGGCTGTGTTGTTTGGCAAAAAACGAAAGACTTTCTGTAGCTCTTTTTAAAAAGTCCGGTAACTGAACTACGGAATACTTTGTTTCCGTTTCTTCAATCGCATTCAGGTCACGGATATAATCTGTATAATGTTCAAGCCGTTTTGCTGTTACCGCAAGGTTAGACAGTGTATACCGCAATTCTTCGTTATTCAGATTTCCATCTGCCAGGCACTGCTGCATATATTCCACATATCCCTCAACAATCGCAATGGGATTTCTAAGGTCATGTGCCACTGATGCCTGCAGGATTCTGCGCTGCTCAATCATGTTCCATAGCTGACGGTTGTTATCATAGAGCGCCTGCCGCATTTCTTCAAAAGCGGTGCAAAGCCTTCCTAATTCATCATTCCTGTTATAATCAACCGTAAAATCAAGGTCTTGCTCCCGAATATGTTTTGTTGCATCGGCAAGAACCTGAATGGGCGGTGACAGTTCTTTCCTGTAAAACCACCATGCGCACAGCATGATACCTGTAATGGAATAGACAAAAGGAAACAGCACCATAGAAATGCCTGCCATTCTGTATACGAACTTTTGCTTTGGGCGAAGCGCCACAAAGCCGGACTCGATTTTCTCTATTATGAATTCCGTATTCTCCAAAGTCACATCCACTCCGTTAGGAACAAGCATACTCACCTGGGCAGGTTCGTCAAGGATAACCCTCTGCCCTCCCTCTAATACTCTCCCGTCCGCTGTGACCCTCCGGGTATTCAGCCAGACTTCATGAGAATCGGGAAGTATCACTTTCTGTATACGATAGCATCCATAAATCGTCAGGACAGATGCCGCAAAAACAAGAAACATTGTAACAGCTACCACACAGATAAAAGCTCTTTTCATTGATCCGGGTTTCCTCATTTTTTCCATCTGTAACCCATCCCCCAGACTGTTTCGATATATTCCCTGCCCGTAGCTTCCTTCAGTTTATTCCTGATCTTTCGGATATGCTCTTTTATGACTCCACTATCTCCTTCGGCATTCAGCCCCCACACGGCTTCATAGATCCGTTCCCTGTCAAATATCTGATTGGCGTTACGCATCAGAAACTCCACAATGTCAAACTCACGGTTTGACAGGTTCAGCGGCTTTTCTCCATAAAAACAAGTACGTTCCGCAAGATTTACGATCAAGCCCTGGGAAGATACGATTTTAGGCGTACACTTGTTTCGTTCATCCCTTCGCAGGTGAGCCGCCACTCTTGCAGTCAACTCTTTCAGGCTGAACGGCTTGGTTATGTAATCATCACCGCCAGCCTGCAAGCCGTTAATTTTGTCCTGTTCCGTAATCCGGGCTGTCAGAAACAAAATGGGGCAGACGACATTCTGGCGGATCATTTTACATAACTCCAGTCCGTCTATTTCCGGCATATTAATGTCAAGCAGAATCAAATCCGGATAGACATTCAGCATGGATATTGTCTGCTCCGCATTTTCCGCTACAAAAGCCTCATATCCACTCTTCTGTAAGTGACTTGACAATAACTCTGTCAGCATTTTTTCATCATCAACAATGAGTATTTTGTATGCCATAGTAACCTCCTCTCCCAAAATATCATAAAACATAAAAGTCAAAAAGTGGTCAATTTCCTGCTTTTCAGAGTGTTCTCAACCGCTTTTTTTATGACAGTGCTTGAATTTGTCGCGCCTGATATTGCGTCTATATCTATTTTTTGTTTATCAACTATACTGTTTTCTTTTTCGATATTCTCACTTCATCACTCTCCACTATCTGCAATAGAACAATACAACATATGAAAACCATGTTCTAAAAACTGGACTTTTGATAATCCCATTGCTTTTTTAATATATTCTTCTTTATTTTCTGCAAGCTGAATAAGCCCAGACAACATACCCCAGAAACCAAAAATAGTAGGCATAATTTTCAGATTGTTTCGCAGATCACCTTTATCTATGCCGGATACTAAAAATTCCTTTATCTTTTCGTTTATTTCTTCCCCTATTTGATAAGTTTCTTTTTCTTCGGGAAGATAATCGTGGTGCTCAAAATCAATATTGATTTTATCCAATACCAT
>ERZ808029.982-NODE-982-length-11826-cov-3.954805_pt1 | contig 11826 bp, 7 predicted proteins | sample MGYA00380185_ERZ808029 | MGnify/ENA primary metagenome ERZ808029 (study PRJEB31490, sample SAMN06133404) | mouse gut metagenome | isolation source: M2_3 | host: mice | place: China: Chengdu | collected 2015-05 ... | reverse complement strand
CAGACATGATAAAGATAGTAATTGTTAGCAATAACCTCTGATGGAGGGAGAGCCTCTCCTTCAGTTATTCATTAGAATAGATATTGTAACTATTAACTTGTAGTCCTTATTGACTACACCATTATTATACTAGGAGGATATAAGTTATGAAAAAGAAATCAATATCAGTCATGAGCCTGACCCTGGCAGCCGCAATCTGTTTTTCCGCCTGCTCATCCGCAGGTACCGGCAGCACTGGCGCAGATGCCGGTAATGATACGGCTGGCGCCGGCAGTGAAAGTGCGGATTCCCAGTGGGATAACAGCGTTGCCATGATCCTGCCCGGCCTGATTACAGATGAGGCCTTCAACCAGTTTACCTATGAAGGCATGGTCAAAGCAAAGGATGAATTAGGGATTAAGACGGCTTATAAGGAAAATGTAACCCAGGACGAGCAGGTAGAGGTGCTTCGCCAGTTTGCCCAGCAGGGCTATCAGATCATCATCGGACAGGGGGGCCAGTTCGGCGAAGCCGTGTCGATTGTGGCCGAAGAATTTCCTGACCGCCAGTTCATATTCTCCGTAGGTACGGACACCTTTGATTTGCCTAACATGTCTGCCGCCACCATCAGCTACAGCCATGCCGGATTCATCGGCGGGGTTTTGGCAGGCCTGACCACCAAGACCAATAAGGTCGCCATGGTGACGGGCGAATTCTATGATACACACCGCATGATGGAAGCCAGCTTCTACAAGGGCGTGGCTTATGTCAATCCTGATATTGAGACGACCGCCATCACCACAGGCGACTGGGCCGATACCGTCAAGGCCCGCGAAGCATGCCTTGCAGTGATTGCCCAGGGTTATGATGTCCTGTTCCCCTGCCTGGATGCAGCCGGCGCAGGCGTTGCTGCCGCTGCCCAGGATTCCGGGAATGTGAAGGTAGTCGGCGCTGTTGCCGACTACGCCAGGGACTACGGCGCAGAAGATGTCACTGCGGGAAGCGTTGTGTTTGCCTGGGACGAGCTGGGGTATCTGGAAACAAAAGGCGAATTATGTGACGGCAAGTCCCATGTTCTTGGTATGAAGGAAAACGGCATCCGTCCGGTCATCAATATAGAACTGACAAGTGAACAGCAGGCGGTTTATGACGCGGCGGTTGCCGACCTTCTTGCCGACAAAATTGACATTGCTGACTAGGCATAAGCTCATTGATTCAGGAAACCGCAGATGGGGAGCCGCCTGAAGGCATCCCCATTTGTTTCCGTTTCCCATGCTCAGGAGGGTAAATTCATTTATGGAAGATAATAGGTATGCATTGCAAATGCAGGATATCACGGTGGAATTTCCAGGTGTCCTTGCAAATGACCACGTTAGCATCGATTGCAAAAAAGGCGAGGTTTTGGGACTTCTGGGGGAAAACGGCGCGGGAAAGACCACCTTAATGAACGTTTTGTACGGCCTTTATCCGCCAAGCAGCGGAAAAATCCTGCTGGATGGCAGGGAGGTACAGATAGGTTCTCCTTCCGAGGCGATTTCTTACGGCATCGGCATGGTACACCAGCATTTCAAATTAGTGGACACGCTTTCTGTCATTGAAAATGTAATTCTTGGCATCCCATCCAAAAAACAGCATCTGGATCTGGAGCCCGCAAAGCGCAGACTGCTGGAATTGTGCGAGGAATATGAGCTGTATGTGGATCCGGATGAAATTGTGTGGCGCCTGCCGGTAGGCAGACAGCAGTGGGTGGAAATCCTGAAGGCCCTGTACAGGGACTGCAAGGTCCTGGTGCTGGACGAACCCACAGCTGTGCTGACTCCTGCTGAAAGCGACCAGCTCTGCTGTGCAATCCGCCATATTACAGAAAAAGGACGTTCCGTGATTTTCATAAGCCATAAACTGCGCGAGGTAATCCAGATTACAGACCGTGTCACGGTCATTCGCGACGGCAAATACATCGGAACCGTAGATACAAAGGACGCAACACAGCTGACCTTGGCCCAGATGATGGTCGGACGGCCGGTCTCCATCGAAAGGAAAGAACGCCCCTGCTTTACAGACAAGGAGCCGGTTCTGGTCATGAAGGATGTAAATGCAGTTGACGACCGCGGTATCCCTGCCCTTAAAAACTTTAACCTTACCGTACATGCCGGTGAAATAGTCGGTGTTGCCGGGGTTGACGGGAACGGCCAGAGGGAATTGGCCGAGTGCATCTCCGGTATGCGTAAGCTGACCAGCGGTTCCATCACCATTAAGGGCAGACCCGTTACCGGCGTCATCGCAGACCCGTCATTCCTGGGCTTTATTCCGGAGGACCGGCAGAAAACCGGCCTGGTCATGGATTTCAGCATTTCGGATAATTTAATCACCAAGGATTATTTTAATGAACCTTTTGCCCATAAAAATATTCTAAATTATAAAAACATAAAGAAACACGCCAGGAAAATGGTTAAAAAATACCATGTCAAGACACCATCTGAAGATGTGCGCGTGCGCAATCTCTCCGGCGGAAACCAGCAAAAGGTTGTCATTGCCCGGGAACTGGACCCAGAACCCGTTTTAGACCTGGTCGCGCACCCAACCCGCGGTTTGGACCTGGGCGCCGTGGACAATGTCCTTGACATCCTGTTAAAGGAGCGGAACCGCGGCGCAGCCGTCCTCTTCATCTCCGCGGAGCTTCAGGAAATCATGGCCTTAAGCGACCGTATCATTGTGCTTTTCAGCGGTGGGAGCATGGGGGATCTGGACGGGGAGACGGCGGATCAAAAGATAATTGGCCAGATGATGTTGGGACAGGTCCCGGAGGTGCAGTAGATGAAAATGTTGAATAAAACGAAACTATTAAGACTCCCCTTTCTGGGAGATTTGGCGGTATCATTGGGCCGCACGGTATTCGGTATTGTACTGGGATTAATTTCCAGCGCCGTCTTAATCGGGATTTCAGGCGTTAATCCATTTGCCGCTTACAGCGCCCTCATAAGAGGGGCCTTTGGCAATGGACAGGCCCTGAGCAATGTTCTTGTCCGCGCGTCACCGCTTTTGCTTGGCGGCATCGGCGTTTCCCTTGGAATTAAGGCAGGGGTCTGGAATATCGGCATGGAAGGCTATATGTATCTGGGAGCCATTGGCGCTTCCCTGATAGGCGTTTTGGAATTGGGGCTGCCGCCCATCCTGCATATACTGCTCTGTTTCCTCTGCGCAGCCGCGTTCTCCGCGGTCTGGGGGCTGATTCCCGGCTACCTGCGGGCCTACAAGGGCGTAAATGAAGTAACCGCAACCATCATGATGAGTTATATTGCCATCTATCTTACCAACTGGGTGGTTTCCTGCCTGCCGCTGGTTGCAGAAGCCGGCGCATTCTATCCCATGAGTAAGAAATTTGCTCCCGGCGCATTACTGCCGATCCTTATGAAAGGGTCCAGCCTTCATCCTGGCCCGTTCATAGCAATCCTTCTGTGCATTGTCTTCTATTTTATATTAAACTATACTTCTTTCGGCTACCGGACCAAGATGCTGGGCGCGAATCCCAATGCCGCCAGGTATGCCGGAATCGATGCGAAAAAGCAGATAATGATTATCATGATGATTGGAGCCATCCTTGGCGGTTTCTCAGGCGCGGTGGAGGTCATGGGACTGAAGCGCCGTGTATACATGGAATTTGTTACAGGCGTTGGCTATGAAAGCGTCGCTGTTGCCCTTCTGGCAGGCGGCAATCCCCTGGGCGTAATATTTTCCGCACTGTTCTTCGCCGCGCTGAAGGCAGGAGGCGCAACCATGTCCATTGAAACCGGTGTTATTTCATCCATGAATTCCATCATTATCGCCATGTGTATGCTGTTCGTCATTGGTGTTGGCGTTGTTGACAGCCGCCGTATGGCAAAAATCGTGGACAACAGCAAGGATGATGACGATGCAGAAGGCGGAACCGGGGCTTCTGCCGCAAAGGAGGGTAACTAATATGGCAATTGAAATTATTATGGATTGGCTGCAGGCAACCTTGCGGTGGGCTGCGCCTCTGCTCATCGTTGCGATTGGCGAGGTATATGCCGAGCGTTCCGGCGTAATCAATATGGGAATTGAGGGTATCATGCTTTTCGGCGCCCTTACCGGCATTGCAGCAGGTTTCTACCTGAACAGCCTGATGCTGGCTGTCATCTTTACTATTGTAATCGGCGCTTTCCTGGGGCTGACCGTAGCTTTCCTTACGGTCTCACGGCGGACCAACCAGGTCGTGACCGGACTGATGATTAACATGATTTCCCTGGGCGCCACGGACGCATTATTTTCCCTGATGTCAGAAACAAGGCAGTCCCGTGTGGCTACTTTCCCAACCATCTTCCCAAAGAGCATGCACAGCATACCGGTAATCGGCCCGCTGCTGTTCGCACAGCCGGTAAGCACATGGATAGCGCTGATCCTCCCGGTCTTTGCAGCTTACATCCTTTACAAGACGCGGTGGGGCCTAAACGTACGGGCGGTGGGTGACAATCCCAAAGCGGCTGCTACCGCAGGTCTTTCAGTTATCAAGCTGAAATACCAGACCGTCGTTCTTTCCGGCATATCCGCCGCTTTGGGCGGATGCGTACTTACACTGGGAGAGGTGGGATATTTCTCTGCCGGCGGTATGGCGGCCGGCCGTGGTTTCATTGTAATGGCGGCCTGTGTGGTAGGCGGCTGGGATCCCATCCGGACAGCGGTTGTCTGCCTGGCATTTGGGGCGGCGGATGCGGCCCAGCTCCGGTTCCAGACCACCGGATCGGTTATTCCGTATCAGTTCCTGCAGATGCTGCCCTATATCGTTACTATTATCGCGCTGACCATCATGGTGAAACGTTCCTGTGTTCCAAAGACCTGGGGTTCGGCGTATGACCCAAAGGATGTATAAAGGATTATCATATGTTCCGGAAAGGATGGATTTTATGCTGGATTTGATTGTAAGAGGCGGAACGGTTGTTACGGCATCTGAAACATTTAAAGCCGATATCGGCGTGGAAGGTGAAAAGATTTCTTATATCGCGTCACCCGGAAAGCTTGATTATCTTGTAAATGAAAACGCGGATAAAGGAAACGTCACCAAAATTGTAGACGCCCGGGGTAAATATGTAATGCCCGGTCTGATTGAGCCCCATATGCACGTAATGGCTCCATTTAGTAATACGATTGATATCCTGGATTTTTATACCGCCAGCATATGCGCTGCCTTCGGCGGCGTTACCACATTCATGGATTTCAGCACCACCTCAAACGATGTGCCTGTACTACAGGCAGTAGAAGAGCGGAAAGCGGAAATGGCTGATTCAGTACTGGATTACAGTGTCCACGCCAAATTCATAAATGCAGGAAACAGTCAGGAAGAGCTGCGGGAAACAGTTAAAAGGCTGGTGGAGGACGGCATCCCTACTTTTAAGATGTTTACCATCTATCCAGGTGTCATGATAAACGATGCCGATATCCTCAAAATCATGAAGGCCGCAAAGCAGGAAGGCGCCCTGTGCGGTTTTCACGCTGAGAGCAGCGCGATTGCTGACTTCATGAAACAGGATCTTCTGACTGAAGGCAGGCAGGACTGGGAATTCTTTAATAAAGCCAAGCCCAATGCATGTGAAGCAGAGGCCGTGAACCGCATCCTGACATTTTCCGAATTGCTGGATGTTCCCGTATATTTTTATCATCTTTCCACCAAAGAGGCGGTTGATATGGTCCGTCAGGCAAAAAAGCGCGGCGTTAAGGTTCAGGCAGAGACCTGCGGCCACTATCTGACCTTGACCGATGATAAAAACAAGGGTGACAACGGCATCAACTATCTGATGAGCCCTCCGCTCCGCAGCGAAGAAGACCGGAAAGCCATGTGGGAAGGGCTTAAGGACGGCACACTCAGCCTGGTTACCTCTGACAACGAGGTATTTTCCCGAAAGATAAAGGAACAGGATTTAAAGGATGATGCCCTGACCAATGGAAAAGTCCCGAATTTCAGCATCCCGGTCAACGGTATACCCGGCCTGGAGGAACGGTTTGGGCTGCTGATGATTGGCGTCAACCTCGGCATCATCTCTCTCAACAAGCTGGTCGAAGTAAGCAGTACCAATCCGGCCAAGGTGTTTGGATGTTATCCTGAAAAGGGCGTCCTGGAGGTTGGCAGCGATGCTGATATCATCGTGGTGAATCCGGAAAAGACGGTGCCGCTGGTACGCGAAAACCTCCACTACCCTGCGGATCTGGATTACGATCTCTACGAAGGTTTCATCTCCCAAGGCTGGCCGGTATGTACCATCCGGCGTGGAGAAATATTGGTGGAGAACGGAATGTTCAAAGGCAGACGGAAGTCCGGCAGATTTTTAAAATGCAGTTTGAAGCCCCCAAGAGAAGCCTAACCTCCAATGGCAGCGGACAGAGCCCCTAATCCACACCCCCGCATCCGTTCACCCTTCCAGGCATGCCTTCAGCCTGTCCCCTGCATCCCGTATACGCTCTCCATCCCGGCTGTCAAGCGCTGCCTCAAATGCCTGCATCAAGCGTTCAATCCGGCTCCGCTGTTCCCCCGTACTCTTCTCGTAACACTGTTCCCCCAACAAAAGCAGGAGACGGTTTTCTTCCTGGTCCCTGGGAGGGATTTTCAGATAGGAAAGTTCCTCCATCCTGGCCTTAATCTGCTCATCCGTCATGGTGTTATGTCTCCCCTTGATAATCTGTTTCTTCACCTTTCCGGTGGAAACCACCTTCACCTCCACTTCCAGGATTGAATTGATGTCATAGGTATAGGTCACGTCCACTGCCTCCTCCCCGGCCTTGTTCTTCGGCACCTGGATATCCAGGCTTCCCAGCAAAAGGTTGTTGGCGGTCAGGCGGCTCTCCCCCTGGTAAACTTCAATGCGTATCCTGTCCTGGTTATTGCGGATTGTGTAAAACCGTTCCGTGCGGCTGGCGGGAATGACCGTATTGCGCTCAATGATAGGGCAGAAATGTCCGGCCTCATAGACGCCCTCCCGGCGCTCCCTCACCACCTCGGTCCCCAGGGTAAAAGCGCATACATCGGTCAGGATCATTTCCCTGACTTCCCTGTTCCTGCTTTTCATGGCCCCCTGGATGGCGGCCCCCAATGCCACTGCCTCATCCGGATGTACGGACACATCCGGGAACTTATGGAACAGCTTTACCACAAAATCCTTTATCACCGGCATACGCGTGGCCCCGCCCACCAACACCACCTGGTCAATGTCCTGCAGCTTGAGATGTGAATCCGCAATACTCTTCTGGATGGGTCTGCGTATGCGCTCCAGCAGCGGCCGACAGAGTTCTGCATATTCCGCAGGATTCATGGACAGGTCTTTTTCTTCTCCCTTTATCCTGCAGCGCATCTTTACCGTTCCGTCCAGGCTGAACCGTTTCTTGGAGTTCTCCGCCGCCTCATGGACAGCCGCCCGCTCCTTCCATTCCAAATCATCCTCATCCAGCCCGTTTTTATCATAAAACTCCTGCTCCAATACCCTGGTAAAATCTTCGCCCCCAAGATAGTTATCCCCGGCCACGGCCCGCACCTCCAGAATAGGTCCGCAAAGTTCCAGGATGGATACGTCAAAGGTGCCGCCGCCCAGGTCAAATACCAGGAATCTTGTGTTCTCTGTTTTATCGTACAGGCCGTATGTGATGGCGGCGGCAGTGGGCTCGCTGATAATCCGCTCCACCTTAAGCCCGGCCAGTTCTCCTGCCAGTTTCGTGGCCCTTCTGCGCTTATCGTCAAAATATGCGGGCACGCTTATGACCGCCTCATGGACCTGCACGCCCAAAAAAGCCTCCGCATCCTCCTTCAGGGAACGCAGGACCATGGCGGACAGATCTTCGGGCCGGAATTTGTGACCGCCCAGGTCATACTGCCGCTCACTTCCCATAAAGCGTTTAAATACCTCCGCCATACGCCCCGGATGAAGGCGGCCGTATTCCCGGGCAGTCTCCCCCACCAGTATCTGCGCCTTTTCATCCACCGCCACCACGGACGGGGTCAGGTTTTTCCTCAGGCGGTTGGGGATGATGCACGCCCGGCCATCCTGAAAGCAGGCGGCCAGGCTATTGGTTGTCCCCAGGTCAATTCCGATTATCATTGTCTTCATGTCTCCTTTTCCAGCATCTTAACAGCCATCCGGGCATCTTTATTGCATCCCAGCCAGATTACCTTGTCGGCCCTGGAAAATGCCTCCAGCGCCTCATCCTTCTTATGGTCCAGCATAAGCAGGAATCCCCTGGCTTCCATCAGTTCCGTACATCCATCCTCATCGCACCACCAGCACATGCCCCGTTCCCTGTCCATCAGACGGAAATATTCCCGGGCAGCCTCATAACGTCCTGTAAAGTAAGACCAGCAGAACAGATTATAAAGCACCTGCCTGGACTCCGTGCTGGGCCTGGTCAGCAGTTCCTCCACGGAAAGGCCCAGGTCGGAACACTCCGTGTAGTCCGACTCCAGCCTGGTCCTGTATAAATCCCCGAATTTCCTTGCCTGTTCCAGGTCATTCCTCCAATAATGGGTCCGTATGAGCATCTTGGTCAGGCTCCGGTAATATCCGTATTTCTTCATCTGGCCGGCTATCTCATAGGCCTTTGAGAGATATTCCAGGGCCTTATCCAGATTGCCAAGATAATACCATGCCTCCCCCACGTTCTGGCACACCAGGGCGCGGCCTTCTTTGTCCCCTGTCCTATCTGCCAGGGCCTCCAATGCAATGCCCTCTGCCTCACGGCATTTATCCCAGATTTCCCTTCCTGGGTCTTTCCGGAATTTCAGCCAGATATTTAGTATGGCTTCAATCCGCTTTCCTTCTGTCTCCCAATCACTGCAGCATCTTTTATCCAGGTCCCTGCTTCCATATTGCTGCTTAATCCACCCAAGGGCATTGTCATGGCGTCCGGCCTCCGCTTCCAGGTTCATCAGGCTTTCCAGGCATTTTTCCCAGCCGTCCGGCGTAAGGTTCCTGCCCAGGGCTTCTGTAAAATATGCAATCCCCTGGTCAAACTCCTTCTTTCTCAGGAAGCACTGGAATATCCGCTTAAAACATTCCTCTTCATCCGCCCCGAACTGGTCGGCGGCATCCAGGCTTTTTTCGCAGCATTCAACGGACTCCTCATACCTTCCCAGGACCCGGAGGATTTTTCCCTTTAAAAGCCACATACCGCTGTCCCCGTCCATTTCAATGCCCTGTTCAATCTCCTTGAGGGCCTTGTCATATTCCTTCATGTGCAGGTAGATATCTGCGCGCCGCCGGAAGTTTTCTGCTCCAGGGCCGAACTTTTCTTCCAGCAGGTTGGTGTAATACAGGGCTTTGTCACCATATTCCTTCTGAAGGGTCCTGGTGTATTTCTGCTTGTAAAGCACGCTGAGCCTCCAATAGCAGTTGGAAGATTCCGGGTTCTTCTGAAGCGCCTTATCATAGTATCCGATGGCCCTATTCCATTCCCTGAACCGCTCATGGCACCTGGCAATATAATAATACAGCCTCTCATAATCCATTCCCTGCTTCTCGCACTGTTTCAAATGCAGGTACGCCTGTTTCGGCCGGTTCCCATATTCAATCCAGTATCTTCCCAGTGTATATCTGGCTGACAGCGATTCCCTGAGCCTCAGCGAGATTTCCGCATACCTGCAGTCCAGTCCCAGCTTTTTATATTTGTTGAATTGATTCCCGCTGTCATTTAGGAATGCCCTCTTCAGGTACGCCTCTGCCAATATCTCCCTTGGCTCCTTGTTCAGTTCCAGGTGCCGGATAACCGCTGCCGCGTACTTATCCGCCCGGCGCCAGTCCTCTGCGTCCTTTGCCAGCCGGTCCAACACCCCGATCCGCTCTACCAGCAGCTCACTGCTGTTTACCCCTGCCCGGCCCGCATCGTCAATGGCCCTCAGGGCATTTTCATATTTTCCGTATGCTTTAAACACCCTTACAGCCCTTATGTATATCTCCGGATGCCCGTCATATATCTCCCTGGCACGCAGGAAGGCGTCCACCACCTCCTGGTCCTTGCCCAGCCGTTCACATGCCTCCTGAAGATAAAATATGGCCCAGTAGACACCTTCATCCAGCCGGAGGATTTCCCTGCACTGCTCTTCCATTTCCTGGTAATCCTGTCTGTCCCGCAGGACCATTACCTTGTACAACCTGTAGTCCACATTGTCCGGATCCAGCAAAACGGCCTGACTGTGGGCAGCCAGCGCCCGGTCTGAAAAGGTCCCGGCCTGCTCCCCGCTTCCGCCTTCCCGCCTTATCTCCTGATGATAGAGGTCACGCCAGACGCGGCCTTCCACGTGATAACTACCGGCCAGGCCCGCTCCCTGTCCGCCATCCTCCTCTTTCAGACGCCTGCGCCACAGCCCTATCTCCTCAAGGGCCTCCCCGCACTTGCCGTCCAGCATATGAAGCATGGCCATCTGCTCATGAAAATCCGGCGTGTCCAACATGCATTCCGGATGTGATCCAAAGTACTGCCTTCCCTCCCCGCACTTCCCTGAATGGACAAAACAGCGGGCAAGAAGCAGCGCCTCCTCTGGGGCAGGTCCGTCTGTTTTGGATGTGTAAAGCCGGATTATCTCCTGGTCCGCCTTTTCCAAAAGCCTGCGCGCCTCCTGGGTCTGCTTAAGCTTCCCGGCATTCCACACATGTTCCCTGGCATTTTCCCAATGCCCCTCCTCCGCCTCCAGCCTGGCCAGGCCCATAAGGGCTTCGTAAGCCCCATCGGACGTCCTCCTCTTCCCGCACAGATAGGCGGCATACAGCCCTCTGGCCTCTGTGCGGCATCCGCAGCTTATGAGGATGGAAACAGTCGGCATGTAAACCTCTTCATCCTCCCTGTTTTCCATGAGCAGGGAACGGGCCATCCGGGCAGCCTCCTCTCTCTCCCCTGTCAGGGCCAGATATTCGGCCTGCTCCACGCCATACCATGGATGGGTTATGCCCAATGACGCCAGCTGCAAAAGCGCCCTGCCTCTTTCCTCCAGCTCCTCCGGGGTGCCTGGCTTGTCCTGATTCCGCAATGTAAAAAGAGCACTGATGAAACGATCATAGTCAGCCTCTATGTCTCCTTGCAGCTTGTCCATGGGAAATTCCCGGCTTTCGTCCGTCTCCAGCCGCTCCAGCATAAAATCCACGAACCCCTCCGGCAGATGTTCCTTAAACTCCTGCTCATTCCTTTCAATGTGAAAGGTCCTGTCCAATATCTTCCATATTTTTACAGGCAGTCTGAAATGCTCTGACAGATATGAGAACATGGCCCATTTGGCCGTTTCCCCGCTGTCCACGCTTCCAAGCACCGGCTCCCTTAAAAGGCTGTCCCATTCCGCAGGGTCCAGACGCCTGGGCAGGCTGGTATATATGTCTGCCAGCTGTCTCAGGAAAATCCCTTCCGGCCCGCTCTCCTCCATCCACTCTGCCCTTTGTATTTCCTCATTGGCAGGTGTCCTGGCATACCCAACCGCTTCCTCATAGGCCCGCCTCAGCCGTTTAAAGCCCTCTGCATCATCCTCCGGATTAGCGGCCAGCAGAAGCTTACGGTAGGCTGCCCGGATTTCATCCTCATCCCTTGTCTCTTCAATTCCCAAAATCCCGAATATCTCATCTACGTTCAAGCTGCTCCTCCTTATGGTTTCCCCTGATATTGTACTCCTTAAAATTATAACTGAGTTTTCCAGTATCTGCAAGATATCATGAACCCATGGACGGCAGCAGTTTTCCCAGACAGCAGTTTTCCCAGGCAGCGCATTTCCCGGGCAGCGCATTTCCCGGACAGACTCCAATCGAGTAGGAGGGAGTGATTAGCTCCCGTCCTCTCACACCACCGTGCGTACCGTTCGGTACACGGCGGTTTCAA
>ERZ808029.980-NODE-980-length-11885-cov-3.971375_pt1 | contig 11885 bp, 16 predicted proteins | sample MGYA00380185_ERZ808029 | MGnify/ENA primary metagenome ERZ808029 (study PRJEB31490, sample SAMN06133404) | mouse gut metagenome | isolation source: M2_3 | host: mice | place: China: Chengdu | collected 2015-05 ... | reverse complement strand
ATGCATTGCCAGATGGAGAGCGGGCAGAACTGATTGATGGACAGATTTATGATATGGCTCCGCCAAGCAGAACTCACCAGAGAATTTCCAGCTATTTACACAATGAGATTTACAATCACATTAAAAAGAATGGGGGAAGCTGTGAGGTATATGCAGCTCCATTTGCAGTGTTTTTAAATGAGGATGATACTACTTATCTGGAACCTGACATTTCCGTTATTTGTGATTCTTCTAAACTAGATGAAAGAGGCTGTCAAGGCGCTCCTGATTGGGTAATTGAGATTGTTTCACCTGGAAGTAAACAGATGGATTACTTTAAGAAACTTTTCTTGTACCGTAATGCCGGAGTGAGGGAGTACTGGATTGTTGATCCAACAAAGAAGCATGTGATTGTATACAAGTTTGAGCAGGAAATCATGGAACAATATTCTTTTTGGGAAGATGTTGCGATAGGAATATTTGAGGATTTTAGAATCCGGCTTGCAATATTTGCAAATGAATGATTTTGGATCATAACAATACAATTGGTGTTTGCAATAGTGCCAATATAGATTTTGTACCAATTTATATAAAACCATAGTTTCCGATAAGGGTGCGGCTGAATTGCTGCACTCTTTTCTCATATCTAAATATCCGATGCCATAATTATTCTGAAAAGATAAAGGAATCAAGTCAATTTCAAGATGGAGGATAAAACAAACCAGAAAATTATATTCAAAGATGTGGGGAAAGGAAAAATATGGATTGGAAAGGGAAAGAGAGGAAAGCTGTGAATCACTTGCAAGATGGAAAGCCGGAACAATTTCCTATTTGTGGATTACAGTTTCCCGGAGAAGCTTCTATCATCAAAGAAGGTTTTGATCAAATGTATGCACATTTTAGCGGGTACTTCTTTGATATGATGCGTGTGGATGGAAAAAATACAGGAGCCTATTTTTTGTTTGATTCTGAGATCTATGAGATATGGGAAAATCAGGGGCTGCTTTGGGAATTTCAGGATTTTATCCAAAAAATTGTGGATGATGTAAAAAGAGAGCATGAAGATAACATTTATGAATTTCATGGAGTTAAAGTTTGGTTTGCGTATCAGTAGAAGACAACATATGAATGAGTTTTAATAGGAACACTGTAATATCAAGGCTTTTCGGAGCCTACACTCACAAAAAAATATTATTTGAGCTATCACATTACGCAGAAAGCCGTCCGGCATGAAAAAACGGGCGGCTTTTTTGCGTGGATAGCCGGGAGGGAGGCGAAAAAATAGTAACAAACTTTTAGCACAAGATTTGTGCAACATTCACGAAATTAAAAAAAGAGGTAACGAATGGCAGACGAAAAATTAAACGTGAGCCCGGAGGAAAATCCCCAGCCCAGCTTGTTCGATGCCGGCCCGGAGGGTGCTCCTGCCCAGGACGCTCCCGCGCCGGAGCCCCCGGCCCCGGAGAACGCCCCCGAGCAGACTGGCGGAGAACCACCCGCCCAGGATGCCCCGGCTGGTGCTCCCGGCGAGGTGAGTGTATCCGCTGACCAGATTGAAAAGCTGATGGCGGAGCGGCGGGCGGCGGAACGTGCGGAGGTGGAAAAGAACGAGCCGCCCGAACCGGAACAGCCGCCCACCCCGGCCCCGGAGGAAAAGACCGCCGGGGAAAAGGCCCCCGCCAAAAAGGGAAAGGCCGCCGAGGAAAAAACGCCCGCCCCGGAGGATAAGCCCAAGGGCAGGCGTGGCCGCAAGCCGAAGGAGGAAAAAGCGGAGCCCGGCAAGCCGGGAGGGACGGGGGCCCGCCGTGGCCGCCCGGCCAAGGCTGACAAGGCGGCCCCGGACAGGCCCCCGTCCCCACCTCGAGACAAAATGTCCCAAAGCAAGGGGGCCAAGGCCGCCACGGTAAAGGGCAGGGAAGAAGCCCCTGCCGCTCCTGCGCCGGAGCCGCCGCCCCAGCCCCGTGACGCGGCCCGCGCTGAAAAGGAAGAGATTGTCTATCTCAAACTTTCGGAGCTGTTCCCGTTCAAAGACCATCCTTTCGGTGTGCGGGACGATGCGGAAATGAAAGGGCTTGTGGAGTCCGTCAAGGACAACGGCGTACACCAGCCCGCGCTGGTGCGTCCCCGGGAGGGCGGCGGCTATGAAATCATCGCGGGCCACCGCCGCCAGCGGGCCAGTGAGCTGGCCGGGTTTGCAAATATGCCTTGTATCGTCCGCAACATGACGGATGACGAGGCCATCCTTGCGATGACGGACGACAACCTGCGCCACCGGGAAAAGATTCTGCCGATGGAAAAGGCCCAGTCGCTGAAAATGCAGGTGGAGGCCATCAGCCATCAAGGGACGAAGATGGAGGGCGTGGCCGCCGGGGACGTTGGAAAACGCTCCACGGAAATCGTGGGGGAACGAAACGGCATGAATTACAAGCAGGTACAGCGGTATATCCGGCTGACCGAGCTTGTGCCGGAGCTCCAGTCTATGGTGAATGAGAAAAAGCTGTCTTTCACCCCCGCTGTGGAAATCTCGTTCATCAAGCCCAAAAACCAGAGGTTTATCGCCGTTTCCATTGAGGGCGAGCAGGCATCCCCCTCGCTCTCCCAGGCCCAGGAGCTCCGCAAGCTGGATAAGGACGGGAAACTGAACGGCGATGTGATTGACGGCATTTTGAGCCGTGAAAAAAAGGAGGTAGACAAAGTGATTATTTCCGCCGCTGAACTGAACAAGTATTTCGGCAAGGACGCCACGCCCCGGGAAATGAAAGACCAGATTATGTCCCTGCTGGCCGAATGGAAAGAGAAACAGCCCCCGGAGCGCACCGCCCCGGAGAAAAAGACCGACCGGGAAAAGTAAGCCTTGAGACATTTTGTCCCGAGGTTTTTCTTTTTCCCGCGCCCCTCCCCCGCGCCTTGCATAGCGTTCTTTTAGAGAGGGGCTCTGGTGGTATATCCCCCGTCGCCGCCTGCTACTGAGCACAGCCGGGAGTGGGCGGTCAAGGGGCGGAACGCCCGCCGCCTGCGGCGGCTTGCCCTTGACGGCCCGCCCCGGCTGTGCCACCCCTCCCGGCGCGGCGGGGGATATATCCTCCAGAGCCGCCCCCTTTCCCATGAATGGGAAAGGGCGGGGGGAAAGGGCTGAACGACAACTATTAAAATATCGGAGGTAAACGACTATGAAACGACCCCTTGCTTACATCACCGCCGCTTGGTATGGCGGCGACACGGAAAATGCGGAGCTGGCCGCGCAGTACTGTCGGGCGGTCTACGATGCGGGCTTTGCCCCTATCTGCCCGGCCTTGTTCCTGCCCCTTTTCCTCAATGACGCGGTTCCCGAGGAGCACAAGAGCAGCATCGACATTGGCCGCGACCTGCCCCGCCGCTCCCGGGTACTGGTGGTGTGCGGGCATACCGTCACCGAGTCCATGAAGAACGACATCGCCGTGGCCCAGCGGCTGGGCATCACCGCTACCACCCTTGAGGGCATCCTGACCATCAAGGGACAGGGCCGCCGCTGACGTGGCCGCGCTGTTCGAGGCGTACATCACCAATCTGGGGAAATACAACGAGGGCGAGCTGGTGGGGGAAACGCTGAAATTCCCCACCAGCCCCCAGGCGGTGGAGGCGCTGTTAAAGAATATCGGCGTGGACGGCATACGCTACGAGGAATTTTTCATCACCAGCTTTGACGGCGATGTGCTGGGGCTCTATGACTATCTGGACGAGCTGAACCATCTGGCCTGCCTGCTTTCGGAGCTCCCCCAAAGCGAGATTGAAAAATTCGAGGCCGCGCTCCATATGGGGGCGCATACCTCCAGCGTGGCGGACATCATCAACCTTGCGGAAAATCTGGACTGCTTTGAATTTTACCCGGAGATTGAAAGCGAGGAGGATTTGGGCCGCTATTTTGCGGAGGATTTGCCGATCCCCGCCGAGCTGAAAGACTACTTTGACTATGAGGCATACGGGCGGGACATATCCATCAACGAGGACGGCCACCTTGCCCCCGGCGGCTATATCGTCCAGACGGGCGATATTAAGGAAGTCTACCACGGGATAGAGGATATTCCCAAGGAGCACAAGGTTTTTGCCCTCCCCCGGCTCTCCATCCGGGAGCAGATGGCCGCCTACAAGGAAGTGATTGACCGTTCCTCTCTGGCGGCTGAACGCAAGCACCCGGAAACAAACCGGGACGAGCGGTGACTTCGAGACATTTTGTCCCAAAGGCCGGATGGCCTATCCCCCATGAAAGGAGGCGGTTTTGATTGATTGACGAGGATGTTTCCCGGCGCACTATCGCGTTATCCATGCGGACGGGAAAGCTGACGGCCCGGGTGCTGGCCTATGCGCTCCGGGCGGCTGGCCGGAAGATACAAAAGGAGCACCGGGCCCACCAGACGCCCCACAGCAGGCAGTCCGTGAAAAAGCTCATGGCCCACGGCGCGGCCACGAACAGTATCGAGCTCACCGGGGCCCCAAAAGAATTTGACCGGGTGGCCCGGAAGTGGAACGTGGATTATGCCTTTTACAAGACCGGGCCGGACAAATATCTGCTGTTCTTCAAGTCCGGGCAGGCGGATGCAATCACAGCTTGTTTTGGGGAGTATTCCCGCCGGGTGCTGGATAAGGCAAAGACTGACCGCGTACCCATCCGGGAACAGCTCAGACGGGCCGCCGCCGAGATACTGCGCCAGCCCGCGCCCCAAAAGAAAGACCGCGTAAAGGAGGCCGCCCATGAGGACAGATAAGCTGAAAAAGTACCTTTTGCCGAACCTCCCCTATCTGTTCATCGCGTGGGCCTGCCTAAAGGTGGGGACGGCCTACCGTCTGGCGGCGGGGGCGGATTTGGCCCACAAGCTGGTGGGGATGGTGGCGGCCCTCGGCCCGGCCTTTGCCGACTTCGCGCCGGGGCTCAATCCTTTTGACTGGCTCACTGGCATCGCGGGGGCCGTGGCGATCCGGCTGATTATCTACCAGAAAAGCAAAAAAGCCCAAAAATACCGCCGGGATGAAGAGTATGGTTCGGCCCGCTGGGGAACGGAAAAAGACATCAAGCCGTTCACCGACCCCAAGTTTGAGAACAACATCATTCTGACCGGGACGGAATTTCTCACCACCAACACCCGGCCCGCCGTCCCCGCCAACGCCCGGAACCTGAATTGCTGTGTTGTCGGTTCCTCCGGCTCCGGCAAGACACGGTTCTGGCTCACGCCCCAGCTTTTGCAGGCCCATTCCTCCTATGTGGTGGTAGACCCAAAAGGCGGGGTGCTGGAGCAGGCGGGGTATTTCTTGCAAAAGAAAAAGGGATATAAAATCAAGGTTTTCAACAGCATTGATTTTTCCCGCTCTATGCACTATAACCCGCTGGCGTACATCCGCAACGAGGCCGACATTCTGAAATTTGTCAATACCCTAATAGCAAACACCAAAGGCGAGGGCAAGGAGGGCGACCCGTTCTGGACGAAATCAGAAACGCTTTTATACTGCGCCCTTATCGCCTATATCATCTTCGAGGGCCCGGACGAGGACAAGAACATGAACACCCTTGTTGACATGATTTCCGGCATGGAGGTCAAGGAGGACGATGACGATTTTATGAACGCGGTGGACTATATGTTCGCCGGGCTGGAAAAGCGCAAGCCGGACTGTTTCGCGGTCAAGCAGTACAAAAAGTACAAGCTGGCCAGCGGCAAGACTGCCCGCTCCATACTTATCTCATGCGGTGCGCGGCTGGCCCCATTTGACATCCCGCAACTCCGGGAGATTATGAGCTATGACGAGATGGAGCTTGACAAGCTGGGGGACAGACGGACGGCGGCTTTCTTCATCATCAGCGATACCGACACCACCTACAACTTTATTGTAGCTCTGGCGTTTTCGCAGATGTTCAACCTCTTGTGTGAACGGGCGGACAACGTACACGGGGGCCGCCTGCCCCATCATGTGCGGGTGCTGTGGGACGAGGCCGCCAACACCGGGCAAGTGCCGAACCTCGAAAAGCTGGTGGCGGTCATCCGCTCCCGGGAGGTGAGCCTGACGCTGTTCTACCAGCAGTTGGCCCAATGTAAGGCAATCTACGACAAGAACGCGGAAACCATTTTAGGCAACATGGACAGCGTGGTATTCCTCGGGGGCCGGGAGGCCAGCACCATCAAGGAGATTTCCGAGAACTGGCTGGGCAAGGCCACCATCTCCATGCAGACCGAGGGCCGCTCCCGTGGGCAGTCGGAAAGCTACAATCAGAACACGCAACGGCTGGGCCGGGAGCTTATGACCCCCGCCGAGCTTGCCACCATGCCCGGCGACAGGTGCATCCTGCAACTGCGGGGCCTGCCGCCGTTCTACTCCCGGAAATACGATTTGAAACAGCACCCCAACTACCGATACACGGCGGAGGCGGACAAGAAGAAAAACGCCTTTTCGCTGGAGCGGCTTATCTGCCGCCGCATGAAAACGCTCAATCCCAACGAGCAGTACACCGTGTACGAGGCGGACGTGCCGGACAAAACGCCCATAGACGAGGACGAGGACATCCTCAACTATGACGATTTGGACGACCCGGACGCTTTTGTATAGCTTTGGGACATTTTGTCCCAAGGAGTAGCCAGCCGCCTACACCGGGCGGCTTTTCTTGTGCCCGGGAAAATCCCGGAGAAATGGAGGACTATATGGCATTTTTCGCATCCGCTATCACCACTTTGCAGACCCTTGTTATCGCGCTGGGCGCGGGCCTCGGCGTTTGGGGCGTTGTCAATCTGCTGGAGGGCTACGGCTCGGACAACCCCGGCTCAAAAAGTCAAGGCATGAAACAGGTCATGGCTAATTAGATGTAATCAAAAGAGGAAAGGAAAAGCACAATCCAGACGGAACCGGCGATATGGTCAAGAAATATTTGTGAGTTAGCAAGAAACCTGATATAATGGGGGCAAGCGCCCATCCGGGGCAGAAAGGCAGGGAGAGATATGCACATCAGTTACAAACCGCTCTGGCATACGCTGATAGAGCGTAACATGAGGAAAGAAGATTTAAGGCTTGCCGCTGGACTGACTACGAATATAATTGCCAATATGAGCAAAGAAGGAAAACACATTAGCATGGACACACTTGCCCGTATCTGTGAAACACTGGATTGTGGCATTATGGACGTGATCGAGCTGATCAGCGACGAGCCTTCCACCACAGGAGGGAACGATAATGGAGAAACTGAAAGAAAGAATCACGGAAAACGGCATTGATTATATTCTGGTAGGCGATTACTATATTCCAGATTTGAAATTGCCAGAAGAAAACCGCCCCATCGGACGTTATGGGCGGCTGCATCGGGACTATCTCAAGGAGGAACACCCGGCACGGTACAGCTCCCTTATCCTGACCGGGAAATTATGGACATACCTTGCCGATCTGAACGAGCAGGCAGAGGAACGGCTTGACCTTATCATAGAGCAGATGAAAGCTGCTGAAGGAGTGACCGAGGAACTGAAAGCCCGGAATCAGCTTGAATGGGTAGGACGGATGAATAATATCCGTAACCGGGCAGAAGAAATCATAAGGAGCGAACTTATCTATACCATGTAATCAGGGCATAAATGACCAGCCAGAATATAAATGGCTGGTCATTTCAAATTAAAAGGCCGTCCCTATTCTTTCTGGCCAGTTTGGATTTCACCATGCTTTTCTTCCATCTGTTCCAAATGCTGCATCAGCACATATTCAATGTAATTCGTCATTGAGCGATGTTCTTTGGTTGCCAGGATACCAATTTTATCAAATACTTCGTCTGATAGACGCAAGGTAAATACACGCTTGCTGGTTGCCATATTTCTGCCCTCCATTCCGGGTATGAATTTATGGTAGCCCAATTCAGAAAAAATATATACATTCATAAGACAGTTAAGTGATAGCATTTTATGCTTATAAGACAGGAAACAACATAATCAGTTCTTTGTCTGGTCAGTTATGATTATGCCACGTTCCTTCTCTACTTCTTCCAGATGTTGGATTAACACATATTCAATATAGTTGTTCAATGAGCGATGTTCACTTGTAGCCAAAATGCCGATTTTATTAAATACATCGTCTGTTAGACGTAAAGTAAATACTTTCCTAATGGTTGCCATGCCCCTGCCCTCCGATTTGAGTATGTATAAATGGTATACGAATTCAGGCAAATAATATACTGTCACTTGACAGCTAAGTGACATCATTTTATAGTATAAGAGTGGTTAAACAACTAAAAAAAGCAGTTATGTGCGTTCATAGCGGAGGGAAAGAACATGAGAAGTTTATGGCTGAAAATGAAGGAAATCTGGTGGGATTTTTGGGAAGTGGACAATAACGATAACGGAAAGAAACACTTGAGTTCATCGGATAAACGCTGGCTCCTGTACTGGAATTTCCTGTCAGGTGTTGGCGTGCTGGCGATTGTTGTGCTGGTTATGGGAATCAACACTCTTTGGGTGCAGCACCAGAACAACATGGACGTGGAAAAGACACTAAACACAATTGCCACTTATATGGCATCCGCTACAAAGGATGAATATGAAGATATTGCCCAAAGTATCCGGCATGATCTGGTATTCAGTGAATACGGTAAAGACATAGAGAACTTTATCCAGTATATCCCCAATACCGCTGAAACCTGCCATACCTGCATGGAAAGCTATCCGGCGCAGGCACTTCTTGTTTGTGCCAATACAGGAGAGTTCTATTCCTTAGATTTGTATGAGAAAGGGGAAAGCTCGGACAGCAACCGAGGGGGAACCATCATGAATTTTGGTTATGATGAAGTCAGTCAGACCCATATTCACATTTCCAAAAGCCCCGGACAGCAGACCGGGTATGCCGGGATAGACCGTGGACGTGGCATTGTCAGCGTCCACAGGATGAAAACCCTGTTCTGTGATGATTGCATCCGAGAGATTCTGGAAACGGTGGAACACCAGCTGATAGAGGAATTTTTTATTTATGATACAGAAGAAAGACAGTTTTATCCAATAGATGACGGAACAACTATACAGATAGGCGATTACAGCCTTGAAATCGAATATAAGAACAGCGACTATAAGATAATGATCAATTACATTGGCGAATAAAGAAGCGCCGTTGCAGGAAACAAAAATCTCCCGCAACGGCACTTTCTATTTCTTCTTGCGCCGGAAGTTCAGAGGACTTTTCTTTATAATCGGCGACTTTGACAATATCTTTTTCAAAGTTTTCTTATCTTCATCCGACAGCTTGTCATAATCAATGCCTAACATACTGAGAATGACTGTCCAGATTTTTGCAATGTGGTCACCCGGTGATTTCAATGCTTTCTGGATTTCCAGTGCGATTTCCTTTGCACGGGAGATATTTGGTGTGCTGTCAATGTCATGCTCATGGGCTTTTCGGATGTCGTGGAGGATAGCGTCCCATGTTTTGTGTGTGATATGACAGAAGAAATCTTCTTCCTCTATTTCCCCGGCAAGTAGTGTATTTGAATAAAAATCCCCATCTACAAGCCGGTGCTGGCGGATAAGCTCAAGCCGCTGCACTTCCAGAGATTCATTTATATCCCTGAACCGGGCAGTTGCGTGTCCGTCTATGTAGATTTCCGTGTCGGTCATCAGCTTTTCAAATTTATCGTTGGTGACAATTTCACACAGTAGCCGGTTGTTGATACGCCCGCTTTTTAACAGCTCCACCACATCATCACTCAAATGTAGCTCCGTAAGTTCCGTGTCCGGATGGTTCCGGTTCTCTGTCCGGCAGAGGAGGTAATCGGTTGACACCCCGTAAAAATCTGCCAGTTCCACAAGAATTTTGTGGCTGATTTCCTTGTAATCGTCATTCTCATAGCTTCCCAAAGCCGATTTGGAAATCTTTGTGACCGCTGCCAGTTCATCTAATTTTAAGTGCCGCTCCGTCCTTAAATCCTTCAGCCGCTCCTGAATCGTTATCCCCCGCTTCATGACTCCCTGCTCCTTCCCTGCGGACAGCCGCCGCAATAAGGCTATTATACCACACCATTCCGCAATCGTGGAATTTTTTGGATTTTGGGCTTTATTCCTGATTCGTGGACATACAGCACAAGGTACAAAAATGGTCTATGATACAGGTAGTTCATCGATGGATTATCCCAATCGAATGACCGGCCTGTATGGGATATGCTCCCCGGCGATGTAGCGCAACGACTTCCGGCAGGGAATGGAAGAATCCTGACCGCAACGAGCGTACCAAGCGGAGCGAAACGCCGCCGAAGATGGGGGCAGGAACGACAGCAGAGGGAACCGGCAAAATGAACACCAAAACGATACCAGAACACAACAATTTCACAGGGCATAGTCTGCCCTGTCCGTAATACTACGGGGAATTTTCTGACGGCTTTACGGCTGTATTTTCCTTGAAAATCGCCCCGAAACACTACACAAAAAACCACTGTCCGCCCATTCCGGCTGTTACTGCTGAAACGGGCGGTCTTTTATTGAAGGAGGCACTATGCCGAGAATGTCAAAAAAGCTGAAGAAGGAGCTTGCTTTCTTCCTCAGCGATCACGGGCGCAGGAGTTACAACGAACTCTGCCGGAAATGTCAGCACGAATGTAAGCAGAGCTTCCGGGCTGTTATCATCAACTGCCCCCACTATCTATCTAAACGAGCAAAAAGGAGGACACCGCCTGATGAATTATGAATTTATGATAACCGGGACACCCCTGCCGCCCTGTATGCCGCTTCCAAGGGCAGCGCTCCAGCTCCCGGTCAGCAGTACGGCAAAGGTCATGTATGCCCGCCTGCTGGATGAAATCCTGACAAATGGAATCGAGGACAGCAACGGGATTCTGTTTATCCGTTTCCCTGTCATGGAACTGGCGGCGGTACTTTCCAGAAGCCCCCAAACCTGTAAGCGCTCCCTGAACGAGCTGGAACAGGCTGGTATGGTCATGCGTGTTCGTCAGGGTGTCGGGGAGGTCAGCCATATGTATATCCTGCTTCCAAAGGAGGACACCGATTATGAATGAGAAGCTGGAAAAACTGAATCAGGAGATTGCAAAGACCGAAGCGAAACTGCGGCGGGCGGAGCATAAGGAAAAAATGCTGGAACACCAGATAAAGAAGCTGAACCGGAAGGAGCGGACGCACCGGCTTTGTACCAGAGGGGCAATGCTGGAGAGCCATCTCCCCCACCCGGAATCTGTGACGGACGTACAGGTAAGCACCCTGTTAAAAATACTCTTCCACAGAAGCGACATAAGGCAGCTTATGGAAAAGATTCTTAAAATAAACGAGGAGGACGCAGAATGAAATTTTCAAAAAGTGAGCTGGAAATTATCGACCAGTATGCTGCACAGACCAAAGCAGAAACTCTTGCAGGCATGAAAGAAGCCGTGCCGGTAATAGAAGATTTATTGACAAAGGCAATCACGGAGAACGCTATCCGAAAACTGGAACGGATACCGGAACCGGAGTGCAGTCAGTTTGTTGCTGCTACAAAAGCAAAGTTCGTGGCAGAACGTGGCAATTCCATCCGCAATCGGCTTGCGGCGGCAAAGGCACAGGAGCCGATCATGTTGGGACATGACTTGTCAGGAAAAGAACGGTTCCGCCTGGAAACACGTCACATGATTACACTGGAAGTACAGAAGGATTGTTTCGTCGGATTGAAAGGGGAACGATTCCGTTTTTATCTCTCTGATGAAAGCTATCGGAACGCAAAGTACAGCGAACAGGAGGGAGAAATCAAAATAAAAAGCCATGCCGCCGTTGTTGCCGGGAAGCTCTATCCTGATAAAAAGAGCAAACAGCAGGAACGGTGAAAATATCTGAAAAAGTAGAAAGCTGGAAAACTCCCCTCTGAAAGAGGGCGCATTATCCGAGATTTCCAATTATCCGAAGTAACTCTCAAAGCTGCCGATATGAAAGGCTTTCAAAGAAATT
>ERZ808029.979-NODE-979-length-11888-cov-5.612819_pt1 | contig 11888 bp, 7 predicted proteins | sample MGYA00380185_ERZ808029 | MGnify/ENA primary metagenome ERZ808029 (study PRJEB31490, sample SAMN06133404) | mouse gut metagenome | isolation source: M2_3 | host: mice | place: China: Chengdu | collected 2015-05 ... | reverse complement strand
CGCAGCTAATATTAGTTACAGTCACTCCCACGCCAAAATCCCGTAATGTCTGCTGCAGTTTAATGGCTGTATCTTTATATTCCTGCTCTGAATCGGCTGAAGCCAGGAGATTTCCTCTTTTTAACAAGGTAACTGGAGGAAATATATATTCTTTTTTCGGCTGCAGCTCCTTTTGTCGAATCTGCTGCTGCATACTGATTTCTCCGGCCTGCTGGTCTTCTCTTACCTCCTGCCGTCTGGATTCCAGCTTTTTGTGGAGCGCCTCTGTATCGCTGTCAATCACTTTTCCCGATGCAGTCACCACCCGTCTGTCCCGCTCTGACACGACAAAACCTTCTTTGGGATTGTAAAAACCTTCCGTTTCCTCCAAATCATCTTCCATATATCCAGAAGAAGCCACTCTCCTATCCTCTGTGGAAACTCCTATATAAATCTCCTCCGGGTCATCTGCCCTGTATCTTAGCACAGATGGAATTTTGTTCTCTTCCCGGTACCGCGCCGCAGCATCTCTTTCATCTTCTTCCTGATACCGAAGCAGGGAGGCTCTCCCATCTTCTTTATACCCTTCAAATGAAGCATCCTCTTCCTCTCCTTTATATCGTAGCAAAAGGGGCCTTCCATTTCCTGTCTCTTCCTTATATCCAGACAAAGACGACACTCCATTTTCGTTCTCTTCCTGGTATCCCAGCAAAGACGGCGCTCCGTTTTCGTTTTCCTTCTTTTCCTGATATTGTGCAGATGCAGATGCTCCATCCTCTTCTTTATACCGCAAAAGAGAAAGTTTTCTCTCCTCTTCCTCCGACTTTCCAACTGGAGAATCCTTATAGTTTCCTCTGTATCGCACAATCGGCGGCTCTTCTTCCTCAGTCAGCAAAATTTCCTCTTCCTCCATAGAAAAATCCTCTGCCCGGTACCTCACCACCGGCGGAAACGGCTGCTCTGGCTTTGGCGCATCCCGATCAAAATCCGGCTGCACAAATTCTGGAACCGAAATCCGGTTCCAGGCATCCCCAGGGGGCAAATCCTCCGGTTCCAGACAGACGGTTTCGGAATGTTGCAATTCTTTTTCCTCGCCTTTTTGAAACGCTGATGCAAGTCCATGAAACGATGGCTCAGATGCAGGGGTATGAAATGGGGGAGGTTCCACCGGACGTCCAAAACTCCCATCCAAATCACTTAAACGGGTAATTCCCTCTGCCACCAGACGCTGGGCCGATTCTGCCGGAGACAATATCTTATCCTCTGCAAAAGGAGCTATATCTTCCCCATGAAAAGCTGCTGGCGTTATTTTGCCCACAAAAACGTCTGCTGGGTCCGGACTACTCTTTTTGATTCTTTCTTCTGGTATATTCTCATTTGGTATGTTCTCATTGGGTTCAGAGGCTAAATTCATACTGCGGCCATTTTGCCTGTCACGACCCAATCTAAGATTAGCCCCGGAATCTTCCTTGTAGCTTTTGCTTTTTTCATAGATGGATTTGGAACCATGGCTGTCATTTTCCGGATTCATGGATTGGGGAACATAACTGCCACTCTCCGGATACATCCCTTCCGGCTCATAACCACCTTCTGGATACGCTGGTTTTTGTCCGTAACCTGGATCATCATAAGAAGATTCCGGGCCATAACCGGCATTTTCATAATAATCCGGCTGCCCCTCATATCCCATTTCCTCTCCGTAACCAGCGCCTTCGTTATATGCAATCGGTTCCCCATAATATCCTTCTGCTGCCTCTAAGTCTCCCAAAGTTGTGGACTCCAGATTCACTCCCCGGATTCTCTGTTCTTTCTGCTGACGCCGCTCTTCCTGCCGCTCCGCCCGTTCTTCCTTCCTCCGGCTCATATCTTCTTTGGCATATCGGTAAGCTGCATCGCTCTGCCTTTTTACCGCTTTCACCAAAGACCGCTCTGTAATGCACACAACACTGATGGCCAGCCCTGCCAAAAGCACCAAAAACGCACCAATGTTTCCTACAACCGAAGTCAGTCCCACACAGAGAATGCCTCCCACCAATCCTCCGCCTGCCCCACTTTCTGAAGACAAACGATAAAATTCAAATATTCCCGTCTGATCCTCTGGCTGTTTACCGAACAAAAGCTGTGCAAAACCACACAGAATCACCACAGTAGCCACCGATGCCAGAAGCTTGCGCATTGCGGTCATATTCCCCTGATTGGAAAGGTAAAAACAGGTTCCCACAAACAAAAGAAACGGGGCAATAAACCCCACGCTGCCAAAAATCCCCAACTGTACAGATCTTAAATAATCCCCAGCTACCCCGCACAGATGAAAATTGCTTAAAAACAGCAAAACCGCTACTGCAAAACATACAAGAATCAATGCTTCCGCACCGAAAAAATCCTCCGGCTCTTCCATAGGTGCAGCCGTGTTCTTCCTTCCCTGGACGCTGCCTGCTTTTTTGCTTCCGTTTTCCTTTCTGCCGCCAGTTTTTCCCGGATTTCCTACGGCATTTGCCGATTTTTTCGGAGTGTTTGCTCCCTGCCCCCGGCTTCTTCCTGCTGCTGATTTTTTATTTGATGTTGCTGCCACAACCTTATGCCTCCTATTCTCTAATAAACCCAGAGTGTGTCTGAAAATAGCTTTTCGTCAAATGCGCGTCACAGTTTGTGGGAGATTTGGCTCGAATGAGGGAGGCGTAGTGGGCTACGTTAACTAATGAGAGCCAAATATACCGCAAAGTGGGGCGTGCATATGGCGGGAATGAATTTTCAGACACGCTCTAGTACACCCACAAGCTGGAATGTGGAAATGGCGAAAATAATTTTTTAAACACGCTCTAGTATACAAAAAATTGATGGGAATTGCAACCATGGAAATAAAAGGCTGTATCGGAAAGGATTGGAAAAGTTACAGTAAATAGTTGTTGTCCTATCCAAATCATGGTAAAATAAAATGGCTTCCCCAATATTTTGGAAGAAAATTCTGTGGATTCCCAAAAACGAAAGGAAAATTTTATGGAGTACATTCCCGCCAGAACCATTGTCACAAAAACGAAAAGCAGCAGCTGGTTCGGCATTGATTATAATATGAACATTTACAAAGGCTGCTGTCATGGATGTATCTACTGCGACAGCCGTTCTGACTGCTACCGGATTTCGGACTTTGACCGTGTAAGGGCAAAAGAAAATGCTTTGACTGTCATTCGGGATGATTTGCGCAGAAAGGTCAAAAAGGGAGTGGTGGGAACCGGCGCCATGAGCGATCCCTATAATCCGTTTGAAAAAGAACTGAATCTGACTAGACACAGTTTAGAACTTATTGACGCTTTTGGCTTTGGGGCTGCTATTGCCACAAAAAGTCCCCTGCTGTTCCGAGATGTGGATATTTTGGAATCCATCCAGGACCACTCCCCGGTTTTGTGCAAGGTAACGGTAACCACCATAGATGACCAGCTGGCAGGTAAAATCGAACCAGGAACAGCCCGTTCTTCCAAACGTTTGGAACTGATCTCGGATTTAAGGGACAGAGGAATCTTTGCCGGAATCCTTCTCATGCCAGTGCTTCCTTTTTTGGAAGATAACAAGGACAACATTTTGGGAATCGTAAAGGCTGCCCATGAAGCCGGCGCCCGGTTTATCTATGGTGCCTTTGGCATGACCTTGAGAGACAGCCAACGGGAATGGTATTTTCAAAAACTGGAAGAATTATTTCCGGGTCAAAACCTTCCTGCACAATATGCAAAAGCTTACAAAAACCGCTATGAATGTCCCAGCCCCCATTGGAAAAATCTGTGGAAGTGTTTTGGGGAAGCATGTGAAAAATATGGTATTCTATATCAAATGAAGGATATTATCTGCGCCTATAAGCGTGGATATGAACAAAACCAGCAGCTGAGCTTGTTTGATTTTTGACTGCCAAGGTTGTCATACATCCTGCGGGCGCAAGATTTTGTTTCTCAGTCAAACATTAAAAATTTTTAATCTGCTATCTAAGAGGAGGTGTGATTTTCATGGAATCGAAACGCCTGATTTTCCACATAGATGTCAATTCCGCCTTTTTAAGTTGGGAGGCGGTCTACCGAATGAAGGAAGGTTTATCTGGTCCGGACTTGCGCACCATCCCTTCTGTTGTAGGTGGCGATGCCAAATCCCGCAGGGGTATCGTGCTGGCCAAATCCACATCCGCCAAAAAATCTGGTGTCATCACCGGAGAGCCTCTTGCAAACGCCCTCCGCAAATGCCCGAATTTAACTATAGTACCTTCCCGATTCGATTTTTACCAGAAATGTTCTGCAAACCTTTTTAAACTTCTGGAGGACTACTCTCCGGATATTGAAAAATTCAGCATTGACGAAGGATTTCTCGATATGACTGAAACCATACACTTATTTGGCAAACCAGAAGAAACCGCAGACCTTATCCGAAAGCGGATTTTGGAAGAGCTGAAATTTACGGTGAATATTGGTATTTCCACCAATAAGCTTCTGGCAAAAATGGCTTCCGATTTTGAAAAGCCCAATAAAACCCACACCCTGTATTTGGAAGAAATTCCAGACAAAATGTGGACTCTTCCTTTGAGAGATCTTTTCTTTGTAGGCGGCGCGGCTGCTGATAAAATGAGACGAATCGGACTTCACACCATTAAAGATGTGGCCACCTGTGACGTGCAAATCCTCCGCTCCCATTTAGGGAACAAATATGGGGACCTAATTCACCGCTATGCCAACGGTGTGGACGACGAGCCGGTTGCCAGCCGGGAACCAGCCAACAAAGGCTACGGCAACCGGATTACTCTGCCCAGGGATGTATCCGATTACGACACGGCCTGTCAGGTTCTTCTGGCTTTAAGCGAGACCGTGGGAACGCGGCTGCGGGAGGAAAAAGTCCGCTGCAACTGCATTTGTGTGGAGCTGAAAAACTGGCAGTTTACCTCCCAGTCTCATCAGCTCACTCTGGACACTCCCACCGATTCCACAGGGGTATTGTTTGAAAATGCCTGCCGCCTTTTAAAGGAATGCTGGGACTTGACTCCGGTCCGGTTAATCGGCCTTCGCACCAGCCGGATTTCCGAAGACTCCTTTGAACAGATAAGCCTGTTTGACACGCAAAAATCCAGGAAAATGAAAGAACTGGAACGGGCTGTGGACCAAATTCGGAAAAAATACGGCACAGACAGCATGAAACGGGCCAGCTTTTTAAAAACAGATACTCTGACCGATCACGCAGTCAGCAAAGAAAAACATCTTCCTTTTTCTTGACTGCTTTTAAAAGCTCTTAGTAAGGAGAATTTTATGAAAAATCACAAAGAATTGGCAAAAGCTTATTTTCTGGAAGGCTACAACTGTTCTCAGTCTGTTCTCCTTGCCTTCCATGAAGAACTGGGTCTGGATAAAGAAACCGCTGCTTCCCTGGCCTCTCCCTTTGGCGGAGGAATGGGGCGCCTAAGAGAAGTCTGCGGCACAGTCAGCGGAATGTTTCTAGTCCTTGGACTGAAAAGGGGATATAAAAATCCAAAAGACCTGGAGGGCAAAAAAGTATTGTATGAACAGGTTCAGGAGCTTGCCGACCTTTTTCGCCAGCGAAACGGCAGCATTCTATGCCGGGAACTTTTAGGACTGGACCATTCCTCTGACCCTCCCACTCCGTCAGAACGGACTCCGGAATACTACAAAAAGCGGCCCTGCAAAGATCTGGCAGCCGATGCGGCAGAAATTTTGGAACAATTTTTGGAGTAACCTTTGATTTTATGTGGAAATACACCACTCTATTCTGATTTCACCAAATACTTTGTCTGGATTTCCATGAAATCCTTTCAGATCAAGGGATATTTTTTCATTTTTTGACTAAAAAAGACTACCCGTTTTTTCTCTTTTGTGGTACAATTTTAGTATTACAGCCGGAAATCCTGCCCTACAGGTTTTCCTGGCTGGCGAAAGAAGGCAGAAGGTCTGCAGCCTTCTCCATTCCTTCGCCAATTAAATAATCAGGGGGAGATTAATATGGCAAAAGAAATGATTGCAATGCTTCTTGCCGGCGGACAGGGTTCACGTCTTTATGCACTGACCCAGAAGCTGGCAAAACCTGCAGTTCCTTTCGGCGGCAAATACCGGATTATCGATTTTCCGCTGTCAAACTGCGTCAACTCCGGCATTGATACGGTGGGCATTCTGACCCAGTATCAGCCGCTGGTCCTGAACGAATACATCGGCAATGGACAGCCGTGGGATCTGGACCGTCTGCATGGAGGCGTTCATGTACTTCCGCCGTATCAGCAGGCATCTGGTTCTGACTGGTATAAGGGAACCGCCAATGCCATCTATCAGAACATTTCGTTCATCGAGCGTTACAATCCGCAGTACGTGATCATTCTGTCTGGTGATCAGATCTGCAAGCAGGATTACAGTGACTTCCTGCGTTTTCACAAGGAAAAAGGCGCTGAGTTCAGTGTGGCTGTCATGGAAGTTCCGTGGGACGAGGCTTCCCGCTTTGGCCTGATGGTAGCGGATGAAAATGACAAGATCACCGAATTCCAGGAAAAGCCGAAAAACCCCAAGTCAAATCTGGCGTCCATGGGCATCTACATTTTCAACTGGGATGTTTTGAAAAAGTACCTGATTGAAGACGAAGCTGACCCCAACTCTGAAAATGACTTTGGCAACAACATTATTCCCAATCTGCTTCGGGATGAGCGTCAGATGTATGCTTATCATTTCAGCGGCTACTGGAAAGATGTAGGAACCATCTCCTCTCTCTGGGAAGCCAATATGGAAGTTCTTGACCCAGAGCACAGCGGCATCAACCTGTTTGATGAGAACTGGAAGATTTACAGCCGTAACAGCGGTATGACCGGACACCGAATCAGCAGCGAAGCTGTGGTGGAGAACTGTATGATTACCGACGGCTGCCGGATTTCCGGAACGGTAAAACACTCCATTCTGTTTGCAGGCGTTACCGTAGAACCCGGAGCCCAGGTGGAAGATGCAGTGATTATGGGCGGCACCACCATTAAGGCAGGCGCCTGTGTCAAACACTGCATTGTGGCGGAAAATGTTGTGATTGGCGAGAATGCCGTAGTGGGTGCTATGCCTGCTGACGGAGAAAAGGGCGTGGCCACGGTTGGCTCCGGCGTTTATGTAGGCGACGGTGCAAAGATTGGTCCCAATGCCATGGTCAACAGCAATGTGAAAGGCGGTGACGAACAATGGTAAATTCCAACGCAGATGCTTTGGGCATCATTTTCCCAAACACTTATGACACCATGATTCCAGAACTGGTCAGTGAGCGTTTGATGGCTTCCATCCCCTTCGCAGGCCGTTACCGGATGGTAGACTTTATCCTGTCCAGCATGGTCAACAGCGGCATTGGCAATATTTCCCTGGTTGTCCGCAAGAATTACCACTCTCTCATGGACCATTTAGGAGCTGGACGTGAGTGGGATTTGACCCGTAAAAACGGCGGACTGAACATTGTTCCTCCGTTTGCTCAAAAAAACATCAAAATGTACACCGGACGGGTGGAAGCCCTGGCAAGTATTATTGAATTTTTAAAATCCCAGCGGGAAAAATATGTGGTCATGGCTGACACGAACATTGCCGTGAACTTTAATTTCAAGAAATTCATGGACGCACATATTGCCAGCGGCGCAGATGTGACGGTTGCATACAGTGAAGAGCTTCTTCCCGAGGGAGCTGTTAAGAGAAATGATCTTGGCAGCAACATGTACTACACCTTTGATATTGACAACGGACGTGTGACCAACTTAAATATCTGCTCCAAAGAAACCGGAACCCAAAATTTCTCCATGAATATTTATATTATGGACCGGGAATTGCTGATTGAACAGATCAGCACAGCCTACCTTCACGGCTATTCTTACTTTGAGCGGGATATTTTATCTACCCAGCTTGACAAACTGAACGTGCAGGCATACCGGTATGACGGTTATCTGGCACGAATCTGTGATATCAAGAGTTATTTTGATGAGAATATGAGACTGCTGGATGAGGAGAACCTGGATAAACTCTTCTCTGGAGATCCCATCTACACCAAGATTCGTGATGACAATCCGACCCGGTACATAGGGGAAGCCAAAGTCAAGAATGTTATGGCAGCAGATGGCTGTGTCATTGAAGGCGAAGTTGAAAACTGTGTTCTGTTCCGTGGTGTCCGGATTGCAAAAGGCGCAAAGGTGAAAAATTGTGTTCTGATGCAGGATACGGTTGTGGAACAGGATGCATGTTTGGAATATATTATCTCAGATAAAAATGTTACCTTTACCTGCGGCAAAGAAATCAAAGGCAGTGACAGCTTCCCAGTATATGTGGCCAAACATCAGACGGTGTAACCCACAGATGGGAACAATTCAAACGTAATTCACAGTGCTTAAAGGCAGGCAAACTATATTTTCATTATGCTTAGGTTGTGAGCGCACCGGACCATTCCATGTGCGCTCCTGCACTGTAAATAAGGAGGAGATCTGATGAATTATATTTCTGCTCTTGGAAATCAGAGCTTCTACAATTCCAATGCCATGCTGTCTGGGAGACTTGGACAGATGGGCAGGGGAAACCATTTCATGGGACGGCAGTCAAGAGTCATGGAACCGTCTGGGATGAATCGGATGACAGGCGCCTCCTCTCAGATGGAGATGAATCCATTGACAGGAAGTTCCGGGCGATCCGGAATCAATCCCCAAACGGCTTCCGGAATAAGTGGCATGTCCCAACCATCCGGAAATGCCAGTCCGGTTGGTATGCCTGGACAACAAGGGATGACTGGTTTCTCCAAAGCAGCTCAGACAGAGGGTCAGACAGCAGTTCAAAAGCAGCCGGATTTGGATACCTATGAATGCCAAACCTGCGAAAACCGGAAATACCAGGATGGGTCCAATGATCCAGGAGTTTCTTTTAAGACTCCCACCCATGTAAGTCCGGAAGCTGCTCCTTCTGCAATTCGCGCCCATGAAATGGAACATGTGGCTCATGCACGACTAAAAGCTGAGAAGGAAGACCAGGAGATCGTCTCCCAGTCCGTAACTTACCATACCAGCGTATGTCCGGAATGCGGCAGAGTCTATATGGCTGGAGGCACTACCCGCACCACCTTCCGAAGCGCCCCAGTCACAGAACAGCCTCCTGTTGAGAAGGGACAGTATGTGGACCTTCTGGCATAACTTGTTTTATGTCATTGTATCAAATTTCTCGTGAATGTATACGCCAGAGCTTTCTATCATTCCGTCATGGAAGATAGAAAATTCTGGCGTTCACTGTGGAAAAATTCTGTCTGTTTTAGTGCTGAGATTATCCTTGCAAGATAGAATACGATTCCATTTACCAAAAGATGGCGGGAATAATTTATTTATGTAACTAAACTCCCATGTCCTGCACACTTGACACCACCATAAATGAAACCTTTTGGGCAAGTCTGGGTTTGCAATTGTTATTTTCTGGCCGTATACTATAAGCAACGGCAAAGATCGATGTTATTTTGGGCCTGTAGCCCGTTAACTAAACTGATTTTTGGCTTCCTCATTTGCACCACCATCTGTCCAGCTGTTTGTGCAGCAAAAGGACGTACAGTAAAATGATAAGAGACAGGAAGCCATGCCGTAAATTCTTCCAGGAGGTGTCACTATGGAAAAAGTTTACGACAAATGTTGTGGTATTGATGTTCACAAAAAACTCATCGTGGTCTGCTTTAAATGCGGCAAAAAGCAGGAAGTACGGGAGTTTGGCGCAACAACCAGGGAGCTTCTTAAGCTTGCCGACTGGCTGGGCAGCGGCGGCTGTGAAATGGTCGCCATGGAAAGCACAGCTTCTTATTGGAAGCCTCTTTATAACATCCTTGAATCTTCCGGCCTGAATGCCATGGTTGTAAATGCGCGCCACATGAAAGCTGTGCCGGGACGCAAAACAGATGTCAAGGATGCAGAATGGATTGCTGACCTGCTCCAGCACGGCCTGCTCCAGGCCAGTTATATCCCGGATAAGGACCAGCGGGAAGTCAGGGAGCTTGTCCGTTACCGCAAAAGCCTGGTCGGGGAGCGCACCAGGGAACTCAACCGTCTCCAGAAAATGCTGGAGGGTGCCAATATCAAGCTTTCCGGCACGGTATCTGACATTAACGGAAAGAGCGCCAGAAGCATCCTGGAGCACATCCTTACCGGAGAGTCCTTTGATGATGCCAAGTACGATGAAATGTACGGCAATAAGATAATCGCCCACAATCTCAAAGCGACAAAGGAGCAGATTATCGATGACCTGAATGGCATCATGTCCCCGCTGCAGCGGAAAATGATGCGTACGCTGCTGAAGCATCTCGATGAGCTGAACAGCCATATCCATGAGCTGGATGATGACATTGACAGTTTCATGAAGCCAGAAGAAAAGCAGGCTTCCGCGGCGATCCAGGATGTCACCGGCATAGGCAACACCAGCGCACAGGCAGTGATCTCCGTCATAGGCACAGACATGGGGCGCTTTCCGGATGATGCGCACATTGCTTCATGGGCGGGGCTGTGCCCCGGTGACAATGAAAGTGCCGGGAAACGGAAATCCGGGAAAACCCGTAAGGGAAATGCCCTTTTGCGGGAGACGCTGGTCAACTGTGCACATGCTGCAGTAAAAAACAAGAAATCCTATTTCTACGCACAGTTTATGAGGATAAGTGCGCACCGTGGAAAGAAACGTGCATATGTGGCTGTTGCACATTCCATGTTGGTCGCAATATACCATATCCTGAAGGATGGTGTGGTTTTCAAGGATCTGGGTGCTGATTATTATAATCAATTCAATAAGGAACGCAAGATTAAAGCGTACCTGAAAAAGCTGAAAGCGTTAGGCTGGGAAGATTCTGCCGCAGGACAACCTGCCTAATCATACATGAGAGTCTAAAAGGCTCAAAAATATACTATAGGGGTAGTCTGCGCTTTTTTAGCTAAAACAAAGGTTAGGTTTCACAGTAAATATTCAAGAATCATAATTTATTAGACAAACTTAAACATTGTTGTTTAATTCATTATATTAACCATTATCCGGCCAGAAACCGAATTTCAGAAAAGTCTAATTGTTAGGTGATTCAAAAGTTTAGCTTCAGGTGGGGTGATGTATTGCCGCTACCACAAAAATATTTGATTTTGGAATTAAAAAAGATTTTTTGAGTTTCTGTTACAATCAGTTCCTACTTTTTTGAGAAAATATATAGTAATAATTGAGCAAAAGCCCCAATCCTGGGGATATACCTGGATTGAGGCTTTTTTGTTCATTTCAAAGCTGAATTTGTTATGCAAAAATGTTGAAAATAAACTTATTCAGCATCACTTTCGGTTGTATCATCATTTGAAGATTCTGTTTCATTCTCATCGTCAGCTGCATCTTTATTCTTAACATATTTGGTAACAAATTCATCACCAGAATTCTTAGTAACGTTATTTGTTTTACTCTTTAAAGTTTTATTATCTGTGTAAAGAATAACGTGTCTGTTGTCGTCAACATAGTAGTAGCATTCATTACCATCCTTCAAACCACTGAGCTTATTCTTCTGAATGTTACCACTGGTATTTACCAAATAATAATTGTTAGTTGTGAAGTTAATATCATCACTACCTGTAGCATAATGGTAAAGTACAGTATCTCCATCATCATTCTTGTATGTTGTATCATCAGACCATACTGGAGCGGATTTCTTTGTTACTTTAACGCCATCAGAGTTTATATCAGTGCCATTACTTCCTTCTACTTTAACTAGTTTGTACTTATCATCAGAACTAGCTTTTATCTTGCAGCCATAATTGTAGATATATTTCTTATCTTCAATACCAGTTACACCTCGACCTCTTCCACCAGCAGGATTACCAGTTTTCTTGAAGAGGAAGTTGTAAGAGTTGCCATCCAGATTCACAGTAACATTACCAGTCTTCATGTAACCAT
>ERZ808029.978-NODE-978-length-11895-cov-3.334574_pt1 | contig 11895 bp, 9 predicted proteins | sample MGYA00380185_ERZ808029 | MGnify/ENA primary metagenome ERZ808029 (study PRJEB31490, sample SAMN06133404) | mouse gut metagenome | isolation source: M2_3 | host: mice | place: China: Chengdu | collected 2015-05 ... | reverse complement strand
CAATCAGTGCGTAGGCGCCTCCCAGGGAGATTCCGGTCAGGCATTGCTGAAGGAATGTTGTGAAACTCATAAGAGCTGTCCTCCTGTTTTTAGTCTTAAAGTGTGATGGTTTTTTTGAGACCGGAGAAAGGCCGCGGGGCAAATGAATGCCGCCTGCGGCCTGTGGCACATGCAACCATTTTATCAGTCAGAACAGTTGCAGGCTTGTTTCATTGTAACCATCCAAAAGGTTACGTTTGATTATTCTACGGTTGTGGTGGTAAGGAACTGGAATTTTCCATCTTTGATGGTCTTAATAAAAGCAATATCCTTGTTGGCATCACCCGTTTCATTGAACGTAATGGTTCCGGTCACACCGTCGATCTGGACTCCCTTTAAAGAATCCCGGATTGCAGTGGTATCTGTGGAACCTGCAGTTTCGATGGCTTTGATGGCAGCCAGATAGGAATCGTAGCCCAAAGCAGATACAGCCGGGATAATGGCTTCCTGCTTGTTGTCGGTGAGATATTTTTTAAAGCCTTCAATAAAAGCAGCCGCCTCTTCATTGGCAGGCTCCGCCTCGTCAAAGAAGGTAGAGAGCACAACGCCTTCTGCGTCTGCGCCGGCATTTTCAATGATCGTGGAATTTTCCCATGTATCTCCTGCTGCGATGGTAGCTGTAATGCCCAGCTCTCTGGCCTGCTTGATGATCAGAGGAGCTGTGGTAATAGAAGAAGGAGCAAAAATGATGTCTGGGTTAGCAGCCTTAATGTTGGTCAGAATCGCCTTGAAATCGGTCTGATTGGTCTGGAACTGCTCCTCACTTACTACATTGCCGCCAAGGCTGGAAAAGGCTTCCTTAAAAAAGGAACCAAGACCGGAAGAATAGTCGTCTCCCAGCTGGGTAATCACAGCAGCGTTTTTTGCACCGTTCTGGAAAGCATAGTTAGCCATTACAGTACCCTGGAAGGGGTCGATGAAACACACACGGAAATAGAAATCATTGCCTTCCGTTACCTGGGGATTGGTGCAGGAACATCCAATAGCCGGGATTTTGGCATCGGCAAAAATCTGTCCGGCAGCGATGGATACACCAGAGCCATAGCTTCCCAGAACAACGCTGACTTTCTCGCTGACCAGCTTTTGGGCCGCATTGACGGCTTCTGTCTTGTCAGACTTGTTATCAACCTCCACCAGCTCCACTTTGTACTCTTCTCCATTGATGGTAACGGTGGGATGTACCTGGTTGGCATAACGGATGCCTAAAACTTCCTGAAATCCGCCGCCGCCGTTTTCGCCTGTAGTGGGCTGGAATACGCCGATTTTGATTACCTTGTCATCGGTTTTTTTGCCGCCGCATCCAGTAAGAGATCCGGCAGCCAGACATGCGGCCATGGTAATGCACATTAATTTCCTGATTTTCATAATACGTTCCTCCTCGTTTCACCTGCTGTCCGCAGCAGGCTTACATTTTTTTGACCCTTTTGGTGAAAAACAATCCCGTTTTTCACTGGAAACCTTCAAATTTCACAGTTGTTCACGGGAGTGTACACTCATCAAAGACAAGTGTCTTTAATAGAAAAACAACGAGTCTATTATAGCAGAAATCGTAAAAAATTCAAGGAAAATTTAAAATTTGTACGTTGCTTTGCACGTTAATTCGTTGTTATGGTGTTGAGTTTTTTAAAATACTCGTCATGGGTTTTCTGATACACCTGGTTAAATTCTTCATCTTTGCCGGAATGAAGCATGGAAATATAGTTATGTACCTGATGTTTGATCTCAGGTTTTGCTCTGGCAACAGTTGCCACTCCCACATTGGAACACACATCAGAAATCCGTTCTGCCTCAGAAAGAAGATTGAAAAATTCGGAACCGTTGAAAACTCCGCATTTTCCTTTTCGAAGCCGATCCAAATGATTGATTTTTAACACATTCACCAGATCGTCCACCACTTGCTCCAAAGGCTCAATCTGGCGGGCTTCGGTCAGATTTTGTTTTCGAAACGCCTCGCTGGTGTGATTTAAAATCGTGTCCAACAGTTCCCATAAAACCGTCAGTTCAGACAGGGCGGCTTTTGAAAAGGCACTGTTTTTATTGTGAAGTTCTGCTGCAATTTCAGCGATATTTAAAGCATGATCGCCTAAACGTTCAAATTCTGTAATGGCAGAAAAATAGTAGTTCATAATCTCCACATGGTAGTGAGATGTGATGGTGGCGGAAATTTGAACCAGATAATTGCTTACCTGATCTGCCATTTTATCAATGGAATCTTCTTCTTCCTCCATTTGTTTTATGACCTGGGGGTCAAACTGAAAGAACATGTCCAATGCATGGCGGATGTTGGTTCTTGCCAGCTGGCACATGACTAAAAGCACATCATAACAACGGCCAAAGGCCATGGCTGGCGTGCTGATAAATACCGGATTCAGGCTGTCTAACATCTCGTCGTATTTTCCCAAAGCCACGGGTTCGTTTTTCACAAGCTTATAGCTGACCTTTTCATAAATACCGACAAAGGGAAGAAGAATCAGGGCGCAAGCCAGGTTAAAGACTGTATTGGTATTGGCAATGCCTCCGGAATAAATGGCCTGATTCCAAATGCCGTCTAACAGTCCGGCCTTGTGAATGATGGTGACAACAAGAAGAATCAGGGCAGACTTGCTTAAATTGTATAAAATGTTGACTACTCCTACTCTTTTGGCGTCTGGTTTGGCGCCGATGTTACAGACAATAGCTGTGGTTACACAGTCACCTAAGTAAACACCTACCAATACAGTATAGATCTCTCCAAAAGTCAGCTGGCCGGATGTGGAAAAAGCCTGCAGGATGCCAATGGTGGCAGAGGAGCTTTGAAGGGCAAAGGCAACGCCCGCTCCGGACAGATAGGCAAGGAGGGGATTCTCTCCTAAAACGGAAAAAAGCCGTTCCACAATTCCGCTGTCTGAAAGTACACTAACTGCGTCCGTCATGGTAAGCAGTCCGGAAAAGAGAATGCCAAATCCGATGATAATGTGTCCGATTTTGGCAGAATCGCTGGATTTCATTCCCATGATGATTACAATGCCAATGATCAGGGCCAAAGGCGCCAAGGTTGACGGTTTCAAAAACTGAAGAAACCAGGTTCCCGATGAATTCAGATCCAAAAGACGAATGATCTGTCCGGTGATGGTGGTACCTACATTGGCGCCGATAATAATTCCCAAAGATTGTCCAAGGGAGATAATGCCTGCTCCTACAAGTCCAGATGTGAGCACAATGGTTGCAGTGGAGGACTGGACCACTGCAGTTACCGTCAGTCCTAGTAGAAAAGCCTTTATAGGAGTGCCGGTGATTCGCTCCATGGCTTTTTTCAGAGTGCCGGAGGAACTGTTTTTCAATCCATCTCCCATCATGCGCATTCCATACAAAAACATGGCAAGCCCGCCGAAAAGTGTAATTACATTAAAAATATTCATAGATTGTCTCCTGTTTTTTATATAAGGGGGCAAAGGCCCACTTAGGATTGTATCATATACGGAGTTTTGTTTCACTATTTTTTTCTAAAATATGTCAAAAATGGAAGTTTAGAGGGGAAGTTTGACGGCCGCAGGAAGTTTCCTGTTGTCAGTTCTGTGTCATTGGGATAAAATAGGGGAGAGATTGGAAGAAAGAAAGGGAGGATGGAAGATGGATTTTGCTGGTTTGATTCAGACAGATGAGTACGAATTTTTACGGACTCACAGACGGCTGGGGAAAAGAATTATGCTTTTAGGTCCCGGAGGAAGTTATGCTTATGGGACAAATTGTGAGAACAGTGATATTGATCTGCGAGGAATTACGTTGAATCTTCCGTCGGATTTAATCGGTTTGACGGCGTTTGAACAGTATGAGGATGCAAATACGGACACTGTGATTTATTCCTTCAATAAGATGGTAAAGCTGCTTTTGGATTGCAATCCCAATACCTGCGAGATTTTGGGACTCAAAAAAGATCAGTATGTGATTCTGTCTCCTTTGGGGAAGGAACTTTTGGATAACCGGAAGATTTTTTTGTCCAAACGGGCCATTCAGTCTTTTGGCGGTTATGCAGGAGCACAGCTGCGTCGGCTTCAGAATGCCATTGCAAGAGATTCCATATCTCAAAGAGAGCGGGAGCGCCATATTCTCAATTCGGTGAATCATGCTCTGGAAGATTTTAACAGGCGGTATGAACATTTTCAAAAGGGAAAAATCCGGCTTTACATCGATCAGGCAGAGAATCCCCAACTGGATACGGAAATTTTTGTAGATGCCCATTATAATCATCTGCCTTTGCGGGATTATGAAAATATGTGGTCTGTCATGCACAGCGTAGTAAAAGATTATGACAAAATCGGAAAACGAAATCGGAAAAAAGATGACAATCACTTAAATAAACATGCCATGCACTTAATCCGGCTTTTTATGATGGCAGTGGATATTTTGGAAAAGGGAGAGCTTCTTACCTGGCGGGGAGGGGATCTGGATCTTTTGATGAAAATTCGCAATGGCGGATTTATGGAGAAGGACCGGAGGTTTTGCAGGGAATTTTATGAGATCTTGGGAGAATACGAGAAACGGCTTGAGCAGGCGGCAAGAGAGACCATTCTGCCAGACAATCCAGATATGGAAGCAGTGGAGGCGTTTGTGGAGCGGGTGAACCGGGCGGCTATTGAGGAAAGGGAAGAATCTGAAAGCATGGGAATCCCTTTTTCGTTGTCAGATTAAAACCGTTGAGATACAATAAAAAAAGATGAAGGAAAAAATGGATTGGAGGAAAAAACATGAACAGACAGGCTTCGCCTGGAGGAAAATCCCTTTCGGAACAGGCGGCAGAGATGATTCGGCAATATATTGGGGAAAAAGAGATGGAAAAGGGAGATAAGCTCCCCAATGAATTTCAACTGATGGAGCTTTGCAGTGTCAGCCGCAGCACCATACGGGAAGCCATCAAGATTCTTACTTTTGAAGGACTGGTTGAGGTGGTGCGGGGAAGCGGTACTTATATTGCAGAACAGAAGACGCCAGTGATGGAGGCAGATCCCATGGGATTTTATGAGGAGGATACCAATTTGCCCCAAAAAGCCTTGGATTTTTTTGAGGTCCGGCTGATGTTAGAGCCAGAGATTGCTGCTATGGCGGCGGCAAATGCCACTTATAAAGACTGTCAGAAGCTTCTGGAGTTAGAGGCGCAGGTCAGAGAGGAGATTGTGGCAGGACGTTCTTACTATGAGTATGACATTCAATTTCATAAACAAATTGCCAAATGTTCCAAAAATCAGATGGCCTATAAGCTGATGGAGATTATAACTACGGGAATTCCTGTATTTATACAGGTGACGAAAAATTCTCTTACAGATCAGACCTTGTATTATCACAAGGCAATCGCAGAGTCTATATCTTCTGGGGATGCAGTGGGGGCCAGATGCGGAATGATTGGTCATTTAAGCCACAACCGGAAAACCATGTTGGATGAAGTGGAGAAACAGAAGATGAAGGAAAAGTCACAGTGACCAAAACTTGGGTGCAGATGGTTGTCCGAAAGGAGAATGGACACCTAAATTGCGAACAAAGTCATCATATGTCTGACTTTATAGAAAACGTAATATTGGTAATAATCACGGTTTAAATATAAAAAACAGAAAAATTTTAAGAAAAATAAATAAAATTATTGACATAAGATGTCTGATGTGATAATCTAAAAACATCAGACATCTTATTTGTTTGGAGCAATCATTTACACATGAATTAAGGTTCAGGAAAGGAAGGTATTTTATGAAAAAGGGTATTGTATTTATGATGGCGCTTGGAATGGCAGCAGGATTGACAGCGTGCGGCGGTTCTGGCGGCGCAGCAGGCGGGGGACAGCAGGCAGGAAGTAGTCAGACTGGAGGAGAGGCAGCAGCTCCCCAAGGGGCAAACCAGGGGGAGAGTATTCACTTTACTCTGGCTATGGTGGACAATACTTCTTCCAATTATTACAAAGGTGCAAGCAAAATTGCAGAGTGCGTATCCGAAGCTACAGAAGGAAAAATCACCATTACCATACAGGCAGGCGGAACTTTGGGCGGAGAAAGCGATACATTGGATATGGCCATTCAGGGAGATTTGGACATTGCTTCCTGTGCAAACTCTGTACTTGCCAATTACATTCCAGAGATGAATATTTTAGATCAGGCATTTTTGTGGGACAGCGCAGATCAGGCTAACTATGCTGTGGAGCACGAGCTGGGGGATTTGATTCAGGCAAAGGCCAATGCCCAAGGGATTCATGTGATTGGTTATATGGAATCGGGTTTCCGGGATGTGTTTTCCACAAAGCCCATTCAGTCTATGGCTGACTTTAAGGGGGTGAAAATCCGTGTGATGCAAAATGACGGGCAGCTGATGGCGTTTACTTCTTTTGGAGCAAATCCTATTGCCTTATCTGCCTCTGAACAATTTACAGCCTTGCAGCAGGGAACCATTGATGCATGTGAAAATGCTGTGTCCAACTGCTGGATTAATAAGTTTTATGAGGCAGGAGTCAATTCGGTAATCAATACAAAGCATTGTTTTGTCTATATTCCTCTTTGCATGAGCGACAATGCCTGGAATAAGATTCCAGAAGATCTTCGGGATACTTTTGTGAAAGCTGTGTGGGAAGGGTGCAGAGAGCAGTGGAAATATCTGGATGAGTCCAATGAAGAGGCAAGGGGAAAACTGGAAGAAGCAGGCGTTACTTTTTACGATATCGATGTGGAAGAAATGAAAGTAGCTTACACAGCGGAACAGCAGAAAAACGGGACAAGCTATGATACGGAATGGATTGCGGCAGTAGATGCAGCAAAGGCAGCTGTCCAGTAAGGAGAAGGAAATGAAAGGACTGAAAAAAGTATTGTCGTATATCACCACTGCAGAATATGCAGTCATGATTGCCGCCTTTGTGGCAATGGTGCTGGCTTACTTTATTTCTGTGGTGAACCGGAATCTGATTAAAGCTTCCATGCCTTGGACAGAGGAAGTGGCGTTGTACAGTATGACGTATATGGCTCTTTTGGGAACAGAGGTAGGGCTGCGGGACGGTACCCAGGTGGCTGTGACTGCAGTGGTTGATAAGCTTCATGGGGTGTTTCGGAAGGTAGTGGATTTGGCGAAGCAGATTGTGCTGGAGATCTTTTCTTTTGTGATGGTGAAGGCAGGAACGGCTCTGTTTCTCAAACAGATGCAGACAGGACAGACCACACCAGTGCTGAAAATTCCCACGTGGCTTATGTATTTTTCCCTGGTACTTGCTTTTGGGCTGATTTTTCTTATACAGGCAGTTACTTTAGTGGAAAAGATTATGGCTTTTGGAAAAAAGGATGAGGAGGTGGATTCATGAACGCAGGGATTATCTTATTTGCTGCTTTTGCCTTTTGCCTGATTATTGGTGTGCCGGTTTCCATCTCCCTTGGAGCAGCTTCCCTCTGTTCGGTTGTTTTTGGAGGATTGTCCGCTTCTTCCACAGTGATCGCTCAACGGATTTTCGGCGGTCTTCAGTCCACTTCCATTATGGCCATCGCATTTTTTGTTCTGGCTGGAAATTTGATGACTCAGGGAGGGATTTCCAAGCGAATTGTAAATTTTGCCAACTGTCTGGTGGGAAACGTGCGAGGCGGTATGAGTCTTGCTCTGGTATTGGCATGTGCCTTTTTTGCTGCCCTGTCTGGTTCTGCTCCGGCCACGGTTATTGCCATTGGCACGATGCTTTATGGAGATATGGTGAAGCTTGGTTATCCAGGGGACAGGACAGCTGGCCTTCTGGTTGTATCTGGAGGTCTTGGCCCGATCATTCCCCCTTCGATTATCATGGTGATCTATTGTACTCTTACCGGGGCCTCCGTGGGAAACATGTTTAAACAGGGAATGATGATTGGTGTTACCATAATGATTGTGCTCATGGCAGAAGTGATTTATTTTGCCAATAAGGAGAAATGGCCTAAGCAAAGTGTGAAACGAAGCGGGGGCGACGTGCTGAAAATCCTGATTGATGCCATTCCGGCCCTTATGACTCCGGTTATTATTTTGGGAGGCATTTATTCAGGTATGTTGACTGCCACAGAAAGCGCGGCAGTTGCCGTTGTGTGGGCAGCCATAGCCGGACTGTTTATTTACAAGGAACTGACTTTTAAAGATCTGATTCCGATTTTGAAGGATTCGGCCAAAAGCTCAGCTATGCTGCTGTTTATTATTGCAGCATCTACAGCATTTTCCTGGGTATTTACTTTTTCAGGAGCTTCTCAGGCTTTAGTGAATGCAGTGATTGCTATGAACTTAAACGCCACGCTGTTTTGCTTTGTGGTGGCGGTGATTTTGTTGATTTTCGGAACTTTTATGGAAGGAACCGCCATTGCGGTTTTGTTGGTTCCGGTGCTGTGGCCGATTGCACAGAGTATGGGGATTGATGTGATTCATTTTGGCATGATTGTATGTATATCCAATGTGGTCGGCACTATGACGCCGCCAGTGGCCGTGAATATTTTCTCGGCATCAACCGTATCAAAACTGAAAATGGGCGACATTGCAAAGGCAGAGATTCCATTTCTGATCGGATATGTGGGGGTGTTTTTACTTTGTGTGTTCTCCAAAACGTTCTGCACATTTTTAATTTAGATCGGTTTAGTTAGATCAGACTTTTGGGAATGGATGAAAAAAGAGACAAAAAACAAGGAGAAGGAGGTTCTATGATACAGGGAGAAATAACAAAAAAACGGATGGAGCAGTGGAAGTTTCGTTCGCCAGAGGAAGAAGGATTTCATGAGGTGATTGGTCCGCAAAAGTCAGATTGTGAGTCGGTTTTTATTTACCGCTTGAATCTGTCCAGGGGGAAGAATTATATTCTTTATACAAAAGAGAAGGAAATGAACGGAGTCTGTATAAAAGGCATGGCAAAGGTATCCTGGGACGGAATGGAAAAAGACTGTAAAAAGCTGGATTCCTTTTATGTGACCGGAAACATGGAAGTCAAGATTGAGGCAAAGGAAGACTGTTGTTTTTATCTAGGCGCTGCAGTGGATGAAGGGTATGGAAAACCGTTTTTCCGGACTTTTGATAAGAACCTGCCTTTGGGGGAAATTCATCAGATTCACGGAAAAGGCGTTGGCAGCCGGGAGGTGTTTATGACCGTCAATCCGGAAGTTCCTGCCTCTCGTCTTCTGGCAGGACTTACCTGGAGTGAAAATGGGACCTGGACCAGCTGGCCGCCTCATCAGCACGAACAGGATTTGGAAGAGGTGTATTGTTATTTTGATATGGAGCCGCCTCATTTTGGACTTCATTTAAGTTATGTAGAACCAGGAGATATTGAAAATGTGACGGTTCATACCGTGTGCAGCGGAACCATGATTCTTGCTCCCAGGGGGTATCATCCCACAGTAGCCTCGCCTGGTACAAGGAATGGGTATTTTTGGGTACTGGCAGCCCATTCTCACAAAAGCCGGCGCTATGATTTGGCGGTGCTGGACCAGAAGCGGGCAGAATTTAATTAAAGAATTTTTGGCATTTGTAAAAAGGAGAAGATGATGAATAGACAGGAATCGATTTACCTTCCCCAGTTTACTATTGGAGAAGATGCTTTTGACGCATTTTCCGTGGAGATGGGGAGATATGGAAATAAGGTGGTGATTGTTCATGGGGAGCGAGCTTGGAATGCCTCAAAGGAATACGTTCTTCCAGCTCTTGAGAAGGCAGGACTTACCGTGACTGGGGAGATTCTTTACGGTCATGAGGCTACCTATGCCAATACACAAAAAATTGCAGAAAGCCCGGAAGTGATAGATGCAGACATGGTCATTGCGGTAGGCGGGGGGAAGTGCATTGATACGGTAAAACTGGCGGCAGATTATGTGGGGAAACCGGTGTTTACGATTCCTTCCATCGCATCTAATTGTGCTCCCGTGACAAAAATCAGCATTATGTACAATGAGAACGGATCCTTTAAAGATATTCCCAAATTAAAACAGGTTCCGGCTCACTGTTTTATTAATCCCAGAATCATTCTTGCTGCGCCGGTTCGGTATTTATGGGCAGGAATCGGGGATGCCATGGCAAAGCATGTGGAATCTTCCTGGTCTGCAAAGGCGGGAGAGGCTTTGAGTTTTGGAAGCGATTTGGGCATCACGTCTGGGCGGATGTGTTTTTATCCCATGTTAAGGGACGCGGTGAAGGCTATGGAGGATGCAAAGCAGGGAACCGTCAGTGAAGAACTGCAGAACACGCTGTTAAATATTATTGTTTCGCCAGGAATTGTTTCTGTATCGGTTCATCCAAATTACAACGGTGGTGTGGCACATGCCTTGTTTTATGGGCTGACCAGCCGGAAGCATATTGAGAAAAATCATCTTCATGGGGAAGTGGTATCTTACGGAACTTTGGTAAATCTGATTTTAGATCAGGATTGGGAGAGATTAGAACAGGCATATAAGCTGAATCAGTCCATTCAACTTCCGGTGTGTCTGGCAGATTTAGAGCTGGAGCAAGACGATCCTTTGGAGGATGTGCTGGAAGTGACCATGGCAAATCAGGAATTGTCCCATACTCCCTATCCGGTGACAAAGGAAAGTATCCGGCAGGCAATCCGGGATTTGGAACATTATCAGCCTGGGGCAGACAGAAAAGTTTTGTCAGCCTGACGGATTTGGGGTTACAAAGAACATAAGGAGTAGAAAATGGCAGTAAAGATTCAGGATATTAAAGTGATCTGCACAGCGCCGGAGGGAATTAACCTGGTGGTGGTTAAGGTGGAAACCAGTGAACCTGGACTTTATGGTTTGGGCTGCGCTACCTTTGCCTACCGTCATTTGGCTGTGAAGCTGGTGGTGGAAGAGTATCTGACGCCGCTTTTAAAGGGAAGAAATGCGGAAGATATAGAGGAACTATGGCAGCTGATGTATCAGAATGGATACTGGCGGGGAGGGCCCATTGAAAACAACGCGATCTCGGGAATTGATATGGCACTTTGGGATATTAAGGGAAAATTGGCTGGTATGCCTCTGTATCAGCTGTTTGGCGGCAGGGTGCGTGAGGGAGTGCCTGTCTACCGCCACGCGGATGGAAGGGATTTGGAGGAGCTGTGCGAAAATATTGAGAGGTACCGGGAACTGGGTATCCAGAATATCCGCTGCCAGTGCAGGGGATACGGAGGGGAACGTTACGGTGTGATTCCTGAAACCGCCCCCCAAGGTGCTCTGCCAGGAGTTTACCTGGATGGGGCCCGCTATGTGCGGGACACGGTAAAGCTGTTTGCGGGAATCCGGGACAAAATCGGGTATGACGTCAAGCTGATTCACGATGTCCATGAGCGGGTGGCACCGCCGGAAGCAGTGAAGCTGGCCAGGGAGCTGGAACCCTTTGACCTGCTGTTTTTAGAGGATCCGGTGTGTGCGGAGCAAACCAAGTGGCTGCGGGAAATCCGGTGCCATAGTGGGGTACCCATTGCACAAGGGGAGTTGTTCAACCGCTCTGTTGACTGGCGGGATTTGATTAGCGGGCATTTGATCGATTACATCCGGGTGCATATAAGCCAGATAGGAGGCATCACGCCTGCGCGCAAGCTCCAGATGTTTGCGGAGCAGTACGGAGTCCGGACTGCCTGGCATGGTCCTGGAGATATGTCCCCTATCGCACATGCGGCCAATGTCCATATTGATCTGGCGGCTATGAATTTCGGGGTTCAGGAGTGGTCTGGCATTGAGCCGCCCAACTTTGTGATCCAGGATTTAAAGGGTCCGAAAGGTGCGCTTTTGGAGGTGTTTCCCGGGCTTCCGGAATTTAGGGACGGCTACGTGTATCCTAACGAAAGGCCTGGTCTGGGGGTGGATATCAATGAACGGGAGGCTGCTAAGTACCCTTGCGAGAACACGGTGACCAGGTGGACCCAAACCAGAAACCGGGACG
>ERZ808029.966-NODE-966-length-11958-cov-3.721067_pt1 | contig 11958 bp, 13 predicted proteins | sample MGYA00380185_ERZ808029 | MGnify/ENA primary metagenome ERZ808029 (study PRJEB31490, sample SAMN06133404) | mouse gut metagenome | isolation source: M2_3 | host: mice | place: China: Chengdu | collected 2015-05 ... | reverse complement strand
ACCATGTATTTCAATGGCAAGGCTTTTGATATAGATTACCAGAAGTATACGAACCTGGGCAGGGCTGACAGAAAAAACCAGGCTTTATACAAAATAGGGCACAGGATATTTTATGACCATCAAGTCAATGGATTCTTGTTTAGCAGAGATGTATATGATTATGGGACAATCCATGAGGCCCCGGAGTTTCTGCTCACCTTATCAGAATTTGATAGAGATACAGTCGGAATAAATGACGAGTGGGCAGCGGCCAGTAAACCCTATGTAATTAAGTACAGGGCAAAGATTACAGAATTTGAATATTACACTTTTTATGAGGGGCAGGAGGATTACCTGCAGGATTATCATAACGGATGGATTGGATTAAAGAAGACATTGTTTCAGAAAGCCGCCAGGGGTGCTTTTTCAGAATTGTCTTCGGATGTCTATGCGTATATGAAACCAGGAAGGATTATTGAGCCAGCAAGGATAATCGAGTGTATTCCGGCAGAAGAATGGCAGGATAGGATATCAAAATATTTTTAGCAGGAGTGACAACTGATTTGAAAGCTGTTATGTATAGATATTTTAAGAATTTAGATGCTGCTGAAAGGATGGGGTGATATGGTATCAAATTTGCTGATAGACAGGTTAGTTAATATTTTAAGGGAGAAAGATTTCAATATTGCGGCTCAGGAGCTGGAAAATATAACTGACCTTGACAGCTTTGGGTCAGAGAATTTTTTGCACGACATTATACTTGAAAGGTGGGTATACAGGCCAGAAGATGTCCCATTTACTTTTGCAAGGGATATCTGGCAAAGCAGCAGTAAGGTAGAGGACAACAGGGCTTTGTTGAAAGAGGTATTGCAGTATCCGATTGCTGATATCAACAGGGCGAAGATCAATGATTTTTTATGGGTGGCAGAAAAAGATTTTTCAGCCGCAAAGTCGGCAGAGAAATATTATCGGGCACATGTGGAAAGTACAGAGGGATTTGATTTTAATTTTATGGCAATAAACCGTTTGGTGTTTCTGGCAAAAAAATTGAGCAGCAAAGAGACGGATGATACAATAAGAAAGAAACTGTTGATAAAGGTTATGGATCAGTATGACAATGAGGATCATGGAAGAATTCTCTATCTGATCCAGACAGCCATGTATGAAAAGGTTGACACAGATTACCTGATTCAGTATACAGAAAAAATCTTAAATACATATGATGATCAGAGTTATGATTTTTACATTATCGGTGGATTTTGTGATGTACTTGAACAGTTATATTATACAAAGAATAAATGGCAAAAGAAACGATGTGTGTCGGAACCAAAACTGATCGAGATACGAAGGCGTAAAGCTCAGGCAATCTTAACGGCAGAGCGTACCTTAAATGAGCAGAATGCAGGGAACCTGATGCGTTCAGTCCATCTTTTAAAAGATGTTGTAAATATATTAAAAACAATTACAGGGACAGAAGCTGAAAGAAAAGAGATACTTAAAAAAATAGATGCGATAGAAAAGAAAATGATATCGGAGATGCCGGTTTTTTCAGCGAAACACGATAATAGCGAGACTGTCAAGCAGTTGATCCGGCAATTAGAGGTTTTGGATAAAGAAGAAGCCCTCTGTTATTTTGCATCGTTTATTCCACTGCCAGAGAAAAGCAGGATTGAAGAATCAGTTACAAAGTCAGCGGATACAATAGGGTTTGGTGGGCTTTTTCCAGTAGGAATCTTAGGGAAGGATGGCAAGTCGATTGCGAAAAGCAGACCAATCAAAAAGTCTGGTGATGAAATAGATTCAGCAGCATTTCAGGAGTCGGTAGAACGGAGAGCATCAGAATTTATGGGTTATTTCTCGCAGATTATGATTGGGAATACGTTGCATTATATCCGTTCAAAATTTAAAGTGGAAGAAAAGGATATCCGGGAGATTGTCGAAAATAGCATAATCGTTCCAGAAGACAGAAGAGAAGCATATGTAAAAGGGCTAATGGCGGGATTTTCAGGGGACTTTCTGATTGCGTTAAGCATACTTGTTCCGCAGGTGGAAAATTCGGTGAGAGAGCTTGCTCTGGAATGCGGCGAGCCAGTTTATAATCTGAATGAGGATGGCATTGAGGAAATAAAGACAATGCATGCCGTTTTAGAACTGGATGGTGTTAGGGAGCATCTGGATGAAGACTTCTTACTGGCATTGAAGACTGTTTTTTGCTCTAAATTTGGATTTAACATGAGGAATGATATTGCGCACGGATTACTTTCGGATAAACAGTTTCAGTCATTCCATGCACTGTATACATGGTGGTTTATCCTAAAAATATGTTATATGTTCTGCGGAAAGCTGCAGGTAGAAAACAGAATCAAGGTCAATGATAAACTGCGTAAGTTATTTGAAGGAAAAAATGAGGATTGTGTGCCAGATGCTTAATTTTATGGAGACATAAAGTTTGGCATATCATCAGTCGGAATTTTAAGAATGACTTTCTGCCAAAATAATAGAAAACGGCAAAAACGGAAAGGGGCATCAGCCTATGAAAATGAGGACGGAATATACCTGCCCTTTGGAACTGGTGCATGACATGATTAAAGGAAAATGGAAACCAATCATCTTATGGCGGCTGCGTTTAGGGGCGACATCCCTGGCGAAGCTGGAACGTGACATAGACGGCATTACACAAAAAATGTTGCTGGAGCAGTTAAAGGAACTGATGGTACAAGCACAAAAACTGCCCGGAGTTTTCGTGTTTGTATATGAGTTTCCGTGATAATATGGAGCTTTGCGTGATAATATAGGGTATATCTTATTGAATTAGAACTATTTTATTTTACGTTTTCCAAAATATTCAAGAAATATTTTTGAGTTTCAAGACCGCAGTAGTATTGACGGGGCTTTAAGACTGTGGTAGTATGTATATGTGGCCACTACTACAGTCTTAAAAAAGGAGGTGCTGTTAAATGGACGTCAAGCTGTTCGATTCTGAACTGAAAGTGATGTCTGTCCTTTGGCGTGATGGCGATGTTCCGGCTAAGTATATCGCCAAGCTGCTTACCGAGGAATTGGGATGGAATGTAAACACAACCTATACCCTGATCAAGCGTTGTATTAAAAAAGGGGCGATTGAACGTTCTGATCCCGGTTTCATGTGCCATGCGCTCGTTCCGCAAGAGGAAGTTCAGGAGGCAGAGACAAATGAGCTGATTGACAAAGTGTATGACGGCTCCGTAGATAAGCTGTTTGCCGCTTTGCTGGGGAGGAAAAAGTTGAGCACCGCACAAATTGAAAAGCTGAAACAGATTGTCAATGATTTGGAGTGAGGTGATGTGAATGAGTCTGCTACAGATGAGTTTTGCCGGAGGCATACTGATTTTAGCGGTCATCGTCATACGTGCTTTGGCAATCAATATGTTACCCAAAAAGGCTTTTAATGCACTTTGGGGGATATCAGTTGTGCGGCTGATGATTCCCTTTTCTATCCAGTCTGTGTTTAGCGTGTATTCGCTGATGGGCAGCCATGCACCTGGAAATGGTTTACAGACCATTCGTGTACTGCCGATTGGGGCATCAGGGCAGGCAATTCCTCTGACGAGTAGCGTCCTAAATGCTGCAAATGCGGTTTCCACATGGACGATTGTATGGGCTGCTGGCGTGTTGGTCTGCGCGGTGTTTTTTAGTCTGGCATATTGGAAATGCTGGAAGGAGTTCCAGACATCCCTTCCGGTGGGGAATGACTTCACTGAAAACTGGTTATGCGTCCATCAACAGAGACGCAGGATTTCCATCCGGCAGTCTGGCCGGTTTTCTGCACCGCTTACATATGGCGTACTTCACCCGGTGATTTTGATGCCTACGTCTACAAAGTGGGAAAATACAGATTCATTGGAATATGTTCTGGCCCACGAATATGTGCATATCCGGCGTTTTGACAGCATCAGGAAACTGGCATTGATCGTGGTACTGTGTGTGCATTGGTTTAACCCGCTGGTCTGGGGTATGTACGTCCTTGCAAACCGGGATATAGAACTGTCATGTGATGAGGCGGTTGTCCGCCTTTTCGGTGAAAGTGCAAAAACGGCCTATGCACGGGCATTGATCAGTATGGAGGAGACACGGAGCGGATTGACCCCTCTTGTAACAATTTTAGTAAAATTGCTATTGAAGAAAGGATTATTGCGATTATGAAGATTAAGAAAACTACAGTTTTTTCACTTGTTTTGGCAGGATTTATTGTTGTAGGAACTGCAACAGCGTTTGCCACTTCTGCAAATGCACAGCAGGCCGAATCTGTGGGGCAGGGCAGTGGGACAGAAATAATAACCAAGCCGGATTCCATTCCGCAGGTTGACGACAGTTTTGGGATTTTTTTCAAGGACGGTGGAAGAACCGCGGGTGCTGACACAGAAGATATGAAAACGGCTGTCCCGGTGCAGTCAGATGATATTTATGGCGCACCTGTAGAAAAAACCAGTGCTTTGGCAGATGACCTGTCTGGAGACAATATTATCTACTTTAACACAGAAGAAGAGCGTGATGAACACTTCCGGGCATTGGAGGCAAATGTGGAGAAAGGCTTGGATCGCTATGCGGGATTTGAGGAAATGTATAAAGGCATAGATACCTCTGCGCCTGTGACGTATATTGTGAAGTAAAAATGCCGGGACGGGATAGCTTGTAATGAAGCAACCATGTAAAAGTAACCGCCGCTATGGTTCACTCCATATGCGGCGGTTTTCCGTTTTAACACATCGGCTTAGGTGTTGTATTGCAGGGTATTGCAAAAGGGCTGTTGATGTCTCTTTTTCAGTTTCCTGATATGGCAGATGCCATTTATGAACATGACAAGATAGGATGACTGAGCTGTTCCGTACAATAGAAAGCTACTAAATAACATATTTGTTGGTGCTGTTTAAAAGAGTGGGATGCAGGAAAGCCCGTCAGGGTTCTCCTGCTGATTTTTTTGTGCAGCATGGCGGCTGGATGTCCAGCCCGTCCAAAAAGCCCGCGCCCCAATCGCACATGGCATCCAATACGGGGATGATGCTCCGTCCAAACGGGGTGAGGGAGTACAGCGTCCTGGGCGGTTTGTCCGGGATGACTTCCCGGTGCAGCATCCCGCATTCCTCCAGATCATGTAACTGCTGTGACAGCATTTTGGGTGTCGCTTTCGGCATCATGCGCTGCAGTTCCATGTAGTGGAGCGGTTTTTCTATCAGATACCAGAGGATGAGCGGCTTGTATTTCCCGCCAATCAAAAACAGCGTGGCTTCAACCGGGCAGTTGAACTGGTCTTTTGAATATTCCATGATGTACCTCCAACTTTTAATAACTACCCTTTTGGGAAGTATCTACCCCAAAAGTGCATTCTTGCGGAATTTTCGTGTCCTGCTAAAATAGGGACAACGGTTAACCAACACGTTCAGTATATAACAGAAAGAGAGGATTTGCCACTATGGATTTTATCGAAATTGCAAAGAAGCGTTCTTCCGTCCGGGGCTATAAGGACAGAAAGGTGGAGGAGGAAAAGCTGAAAAAGATACTGGAGGCCGCCCACGTTGCGCCGACTGCGGCCAACCTCCAGCCCGTCCGGCTGATTGTTGTGCAGAGCAGAGAGGGGCTTGCGAAGATTGGGAAAGGGGCGAACCTTTACGGAGCGCCGCTGGCGGTCATCGTCTGCGCTGATCACGGAAAGGCATGGGTGCGCCCGTTTGATAAGAAGCAGACCGCCGACATAGACGCCTCCATACTGACAGACCACATGATGCTGCAGGCAACGGAATTAGGGCTCGGCTCCGTGTGGATATGTTATTTCAAGCCGGATGTGATAAGCAGGGAGTTCGGGCTGCCGGATAATCTGGAGCCGGTCAATATCCTTGCAGTCGGGTATTCGGACGAGGAAGCAGCAGACCCGGAGCGCCATTCACAGACCAGAATCCCGGTAGACGAACTGGTATCTTACGAAACGGTATAGGCAGTTTTTTACAACTTAATACTGGCATCTGCAGGGCAGGTGAGATTTCAAAACCAACAGTATAGTCTGGATAGAAGAAGATGAGAACGGGTCTTAAACCGGAAGCCGCCTGTCTGTTATCTAAAGGCAGAATGAAAGCCTGTGCTGGCATGGCATTGCAGCGCAGGCTCTTTTTGCAGTTCAGCCTACATCAGATGCGTATCGCTCCAGCTTTTCATATCTTTCAAAATAGGGATGAAACTTTTTCCCAGGTCAGTCAGGGAATACTCCACCTTCGGCGGCACTTCCTGATAGATATAGCGGGAGATGAAGCCGTCCTGTTCCAGTTCGCGGAGCTGCTTGGTAAGGGTGGACTGCGTGATGTCCCCAAGCCTCCGCCTCAGTTCCCCGAACCTCTGCACTTCATATTCCGCGATGTACCATAATATCGTTATCTTCCATTTCCCGCTCAGGATGTTCTGTACTCTGACCATAGCCGCACATTGGGGCAGCGGCGCTTTCATATTGCTCATGTGGTTCCCTCCTTTTGCCAGCATTATACTATATCCGCTCTTTCAGTTCAAGGTACTATGTTTTTTGATACCGGTATCATTTTTCGCACTATAAACAAAAAAAGACAGTACTTTTCTTTTTTCTGCCAGTTGTTATAATGTGATTCAAGAAAGGAGGCGGACGGGATAAACACATCAGTGGATATAGCGGGCATCACATTGAAGAACCCTGTGATGCCTGCGTCCGGGACATTCGGCTCCGGGCAGGAATACAGCGGGTTTATAGACCTGAACCGGTTAGGGGCAGTGGTCACAAAAGGCGTGTCCCTTGTCCCGTGGGAGGGGAATCCCACGCCAAGGATCATGGAAACTGCCAGCGGCATGATAAACGCGGTGGGGCTGCAGAATCCGGGGATTGAAGTCTTTATCAGGAGGGACCTCCCTTTCCTCAGACAGTTTGACACGAAAGTCATTATCAATGTCTGCGGCAGCACCGTGGCGGATTATCTGGGAGCCGTGGAACGGCTGTCCGTGCAGGGGATAGATATGCTGGAGATCAATATTTCCTGTCCGAACGTGGAGCATGGCGGGATCGCTTTCGGGCAGGAGCCGCGCATGGTGGAGTACATCACGAAGGAGATAAAAAAGAAAGCGGCGCAGCCCGTTTCCATGAAGCTGACGCCGAATGTCACGGACATAACGGAGATTGCGAAAGCGGCAGAGGCAGGGGGAGCGGATGCGCTCTCGCTGATCAATACCATCACGGGCATGAGGATCGACGTGAAAAAAAGGGCGTTCTGCGTGGCAAACAAGACGGGCGGGCTGTCCGGACCCGCAATAAAGCCGGTTGCGCTGCGGATGGTATGGCAGACCTGCCGGGCAGTAAGCATCCCGGTCATCGGGATGGGAGGAATCCAGTCGGCGGAGGACGCCCTGGAGTTCATCATGGCCGGAGCCGCAGCGGTGGCAGTCGGTACGGCAAATTTCAGGAACCCCTGCGCCATGCCGGAGATCATCGGCGGGCTGGAAAAGTACATGGAGGAAAACGGTATCCGGGACTTAAAGGAGATCAGCCGCTACTACCGGAACGCAAAGAGGGTATTCTTCACCGGGGCGAACCCTTTTGTATTAAGTTTTGACAAGCTGAAAACGCTGGCGGAACTGGTACGGAAATATTATCCAAAAGTGCAGTCCATCGGCTGCTTTGCCCGCATCACCGATATCACGCCGAAGACCACAGAGCAGCTACGGGAGCTGCGGGGGCTTGGCTACAACAGCCTTACCATTGGCGTGGAGGCGGGTGACGAAGAATCCCTGTCCTTCATGCATAAAGGGTTCGGCACGAAGGAGATCATAGAAGAATGCAAAAGGCTGGAGGAAGCAGGGATGGATTATAACTTCTTCTACCTTGCCGGGATATACGGCTCCGGGCATATGGAGGAAGGGGTGAAGAACACGGCGGAGGTGTTCAACCAGCTCCACCCGAAGGTCATTGTTTCCTCCATGCTGACGGTCTACCCGACCTCGGAGCTGTACCAGGAAATCCAGGCTGGCAACTGGACGGAGGAAACGGAGATAGAAAAGCTGTATGAACTGAGGACGCTGGTCGGCAGCCTTGACATAGACACTTATTTTGCAACGATGGGCGCATCGAACTGCATCAACGTGGAAGGGCATCTGCCGAAGGACAGGGAACGGATGGTAAAGTGGCTGGATGAGGTCATCGGCGCTGTGGATGAAAAGGAGCTGCGCAGATACCGTGAGAACCTGCGACATCTATAAAAATAGCAGGGCATACGAAAGACAAAGAGGAAAAGGGCTCATAGGCCCTTTTTCCAATTCTGGCGGTCTGCCTTTTTCCCAGGCAGGCCGGGCGGCCTGATAACGGAAATCACTTGGAAAGCGGGGGAATAAGAGGTAATATGCGAGTGGCGGAATAGGCAGACTATACTATGGAAAAAAGTAATATTCTTGCAACACACTCCAATACACATAAAACCGTTTCTTTTTATCGGATAATGCCAAAGCGAAATAAAACCGATAAATCTGAAAAATGAAGATATTTTACAAGACGCAGGAAAAAATAAAAGGTAAAATGGCTTTTGACAAGGGGGTAATCCACATGAAGAAAGAAACAAGGACAGTGGTATATGATGATGAATTACGGATGGAAGCATACCGTTTCGAAGGAATCGTGCAGCCCTTTCCAAGCCATTTCCATGAGCATTATGTCATAGGTTTTGTGGAGAAAGGGGAGCGGGTGCTTTCCTGCCGTGACAGGGAATATGCCATAGAGGAAGGGAGCATTGTGCTTTTCAATCCGGGCGACAGCCATGCCTGTGTGCAGAGTGATGAAGGGACGTTTGATTACCGGGGATTTAACATTTCAAAGGAGGTCATGCTCGATCTGGCAGAGGAAGTTACCGGGAAACGGGAACTTCCGGGATTTTCAAGAAATGTTATCTGTGATGAGGAGATAGCCTGCCACCTGCATCCTCTGCATGAGATGGTCATGAAAGGAACGGGGGAGTTTAAGAAAGAGGAAACATTGCTGTTCCTGCTCTCGTACCTCATCCAGAATTATGGGAAGCCTTTTGAAAGCTGCATCCCGGAATGCAGACAGGAGATTGAAAAAGCCTGTGAATACATGACAGCACATTTTACGGAGCGCATCTATTTAGACCAGATATGCCGCCATGCGGGGCTTAGCAAGTCAACGCTGCTGCGGGCCTTTACAAAAGAAAAAGGGGTCACGCCGTACCGATACCTTGAGACAGTCCGCATCAATGAGGCAAAGAAGCTGTTATCGGAAGGTGTGCCGCCCGTGGAGGCGGCCATAAGGACAGGGTTTTCCGACCAGAGTCATTTTACAAATTATTTCAATCAGTTCATAGGGCTTGCGCCGGGGACTTACCGTGAAATATTCTCGGAAAAAGACGGGGACGGTGGGCAGCATGGGGAATAGGAGATCAGCCGGGCATCTGGCGGCGCTGTTCACTATCATCATATGGGGAACGACATTCATATCCACCAAAGTCCTGCTTACGGATTTTAAGCCGGTGGAAATCCTGTTCTTCCGCTTTGTCATGGGTTTTGCGGCGCTCTTTTTGGTCTGTCCGCACCGAATGAAAGGCGTGGGGCGCAGGCGGGAGCTGACTTTCGTGCTGGCGGGTTTGAGCGGAATATGCTTATATTACCTGCTGGAGAATATTGCGCTTACATATACGATGGCGTCCAACGTGGGAGTCATCATCTCGGTTGCGCCGTTTTTCACGGCAATCCTGTCACGCCTGTTCTTGAAATCGGAAGGGAAGCTGCGGGCAAATTTTTTTATAGGCTTTGTGGTGGCGATGGCGGGTGCCCTGCTGATCAGCTTTAACGGCTCTAATCTGGAGCTAAACCCGATGGGGGATCTGCTGGCAGTCCTTGCGGCATTTGTGTGGGCGTGCTATTCCATACTGACAAGGAAAATCAGCAGCTTTGGCTACCCAGTCATACTCACCACGCGGCGGACGTTCTTTTATGGCATCCTGTTCATGGCTCCGGCATTGTTCCTTTTCGATTTTGAAGTCAGGCTGGAACGGTTTGCGGATATGACGTATTTACTCAATATCCTGTATCTTGGGCTGGGGGCTTCCGCGCTTTGCTTTGTGACATGGAACCTTGCGGTAAAGGTGCTTGGCGCGGTCAGGACCAGTGTCTATATTTACATGGTTCCTGTCATAACGGTGGTGACTTCCGTGTTAATACTGAAGGAGCCGGTAACGTGGGTTTCCATTATGGGGACGGTTCTGGCGGTTGCAGGGCTTTTCCTTTCTGAATATAACGGGAAAGGGAGTGGGAACAGTGGATGAGCCTGCGATAAGGACGGAAGAGCAGATCATCAGCCTGTTCCCAGACAGGGAAACGCAAGTCTGCCGGGGATGGGTGCTGAAAAGAATGGAAGGGCAGCTTTTGGTCTATCCGCTGTATTACAAATTTTCGGAAGGGGATATCCCGGAGAACATCCGCAGGTGCGAGGAAATTGGCCGCCAGTGCGGGGCAGGGTGTGTGTTCCGCATCGTGGAGCATACCAATTACCACCTGAGTTCCATCCTTACAGACAATGGGTACGGGCTGGAAAAATGCGGCGTGGTTGGTGAATGGAATTTAACAGGGGATGCCGGAAAACTGTGCATGGAAGGGAAAATGCCGGAGGGATTGTTCTTGAAAAACGGGAACGGCGGGACGGAATATGTCATGGCGGGAGAGACGGTCATTGGGATAAAGCGCCAGGGGCTTTTATTCCTGCCGGATGGGAACCTGTCGGATATAGGCTTGGAGGACATCCTGCGGTTTGCAGCGGCAAATGGAATCGTAAGGATACTGGCAGATATTCCGGGAAGGGAAGAACTGCCGGAGCAGTATGGGCGGCTGGGCTTTCGCAGAGCCTATCTTTACCGCTGTTATCAAAAAAATCAGGAGGAGAAATCCTCCGGAAAAGAGGAATAGAAAATGGATTTACAGAATGAAAAATGTGTCATGGTGATTGATGAGAACCTGCCGCTTGGCATCATAGCGAACACGGCGGCAATCATGGGCATCACGCTGGGGAAGCAGATGCCGGAGGTCGTGGGCGCAGACGTGTATGACAGGACGGGCAACGGGCATTTGGGGATTATAGAGTTTCCGGTGCCGATCTTAAAGGGCAATGTGGAGGTGATCAAGTCTATCCGTGAAAAGCTGTATGAGCCGGAGTTTTCGGACTTGACGGTGGTGGATTTTTCAGACCTTGCACAGGGGTGCAAGACCTATAATGAGTTTATTGAAAAGATGAAGGACGTTCCAGAAACGGAACTGAATTATTATGGGGTTGCCATCTGCGGTGCGAAAAAGAAAGTAAACAAATTGACGGGAAGTATGGCGCTGCTGAGATAAAGGATATACAAAAGCTAACCGCCGCATATGGTAGGCCGCCATATGCGGCGGTCTGCTGTTTCCGCAGGCAGGTTTGACAGCAGAAACCGCTTGGAAAGCGGGGAAATAAGAGGTAATATGCTTACACGGCGGTTTGCGTTTCCCCTATATCGGCCGAATGGCGAAAAACTTTAGGGCTGATTTTGAAATTTCCGTACTGCATTTCTGCCTTTCGCTCCATTTTATATGCCTTTCGTTCCCTGCATCCCAAAATAACAGAAAATCTGCCGATAAATTAAGTGACGGCTGAAACGGAAATCCGAGGTGATGAATTTTGAATATAGCAGTGGTCGATGATGAGGAAGCCATCAGAGAGCAGATTAGTGGTTTCATAAAAAAGAGGAATCCTGATTTTAATATAAGCGGTTTTGCCACGGGGGAAGGGCTGCTTGCGGCGGGAAAGGATTTTGATATTATATTCCTCGACATACAGATGGATGGTATGGGCGGCATAGAGGCGGCGAGGACACTCCGGCAGTCCGGCGTGGATGCGGTGGTCATCTTCATTACGGGAATCAGGGAATATGTGTTTGAGGCTTTTGACGTGTCGGCATTCCACTACCT
>ERZ808029.964-NODE-964-length-11962-cov-32.996803_pt1 | contig 11962 bp, 4 predicted proteins | sample MGYA00380185_ERZ808029 | MGnify/ENA primary metagenome ERZ808029 (study PRJEB31490, sample SAMN06133404) | mouse gut metagenome | isolation source: M2_3 | host: mice | place: China: Chengdu | collected 2015-05 ... | reverse complement strand
GCCGCAGTTTCTTCTGTGTAGTTATCAATGTTTGGAAGATAGAAATCTCTCACCTCATCTGCCAGAGTTTGCAGCGGCTTATTATCTCCGCCAATAAAATCAAGCATATGTACCAGTGCAAGCAGTTCTTTATATACCTGATTGACTTCCTCCTGGCTTACGGTATTATCCGCTAAAATCGTCTCTGCTTCCTGGTATTTTGCTTCCAATGCCATCCTTACTGCCGGGATTACACTGGCATACCCGTCTTTTGCCATCTGCTCTCCCGCATAAGCAAAGAGGACTTCCAAGTCTGACTTGTCTGTTTCCACCGGCCCTACCGGAATCTCCTCGGAACCCGTCACACGAAGTTCCGCTGCCGATGCAAAATCATTGTCTGCCTGATCACTCACTGCATCCAGGGAAATAAGTTTTACATACTGTGCTGCTACCGCCTTAAAGGACACTGCTTTCCATGCTGCGTCTGTATTCCAGTTGCCCTGTGCCGCATCCACCCAGTTCTCACCGTCACTGCTTACCTGGATTTTATATTCTGTAATTTTACCATTGTCTCCGCTGCTCTGACGAGGAAGATATCTGATACCATCCACTAACATAGATTTTCCAAGATTTAGCGTGATCCAATGATCTTCTCTTCCAAGTCCGCCATTCCAATCCGTATGCCATAAAGTATTGCTGTCGCCATCCAGTACTCTTTCCGGACCTTCTCCGCTCTGATAATCTCCCGCTGTTGCTGTGACTCCATCTAACGGAATATCTCTCTCATCATCAGATGGATCCTGCCCGATATATCCTAAGTCTACTTCCATATCCGTAGAACTTACAGACAATCCTGCCTCATTCCTTACAGAACCATTTTCATCAGAGATAATCTTTGGTCCCCGGAATGCAATCTGCCCTTCATCGCCATCTTTCACCACATATTTAAATACCACTGCTGTATCGTTATTTCCGCCGGATACATAGTCTGCATAACGCGCTTCCCCATTCAATCTGAAACGCAACTGCGGATTTCCTTCCACAATCACATTTTGATCCATGTTCGCAGTGAACATATAAGTATCACCTGGCAGCGTGGACTTATGCTCTGTCTCTTTTACTACATCATAGCTTACAGAGGTAATCCTTGGGTTTAATAAGTTCACTTCACTCTTAATGAAATCAATGTTAAAAGATGTAAACTTAATTGTATTTGCCTTTTCATAAAGCAGTCCCATTATGCCCTCACCCATGTCAGACAAACAAGAGTATGCATAATTTCCCGGAGCAAACATCTTCGATTCCGTCCATTGAACACTGAAACTATCCTCCGTCTCAGTCACTTCACCGATACGAAGCGTTCCGTTATTTCTTCCGCTTCCGCCCGGGTTTGACATAATGACTCTGTCTTTTCCGTTTTCTGTCACTCCAAAATGTAATACGGACAACTGACAGTATACTTCTGTAGCATCTGTATTAATAGGAGCGCTCCATGTCTCACCACCGTCCGTACTTCTTGAGACTGCAACTTTTCCGTTTCCGCCTGTATTTCTCATAAACTGAAGAAGATTTCCGCTGTTTAACTCAATAATCTGACTCTCTGTCAGCTGCTGGCTAAATTCAGGATTCTGGGAATCTCCCATATCTTCGCCCCTTGCATCATTCGGAGATATTCCTCTTTCCCATGTCACGCCATTGTCATCACTGTAAATACATGCAGAGGACTGAAAACCTGAATTGTTGGTATAATAAATCGGGAATACAAGACGTCCTGCATGTTCGCCATTCTTAAGCTCTATACCAAATCCAGGACCGGTACCGCAGAATTTCATCCAGCTTTCCTTAACCTGTCCACTTACGTTCACCGGATTACTCCATGTCTGCCCGTTATCATCACTGTATGTCAGCCACAAATAGCATGTTCTCAAAATCTGCAGCGGCGCTGAATCATTTCCGGCACGCTGACTGCTCAAATAAATATTTCCTACATATTCTTCGCCATCATACAAATCACCTTTGTTATGATATGCATTCTCGCCGGACCCTTCGTCTACCCTATAATCTGTCTTGTTCCCCGCTGCGTCATATACTTCACTTCCACGAAGCGTATATTTATTGCCCTGTGCATCTGAAAGTTCAAGATAACTCTTTCCATCCTCTGCCACAACAAATCCATTACCTGCGGTTGAAATAGACGAAAATCCTGTAGATTCCGGGAACATATCCACCAACATCCAGACACGTCCGGACTCTGTCGAAATCATAACCGGGTCGATCAAGAACGCCGACTGTGCTCCTGTATCATATGGCTGAGACTTCAAATCGATCACCTTGTTGAAATCACTCCATGTCTGACCTTTATCATTACTGATTCTAATAGTTGTATCAATATCTCCCCAGTCAGACCAATGATCATTTCTCTGGTCAGCTGCCGCAATTACGACATCATCTTTTGTTGTAACAAGCGCCGGAATACGATAATTGAAAGCATCCTGATCTCCCATATCAAAAATGCCGTATTCCTCCGTCTTCACTACGCCTTCTTCATACTCCGGAAGGTCTTGTGGTTTTGTATCTCTATTTAACTGGCGAACCTCATCTGCATTTAACACATAGTCATATACATGTACACTGTTAATCGTTCCGCCAAATGCCCACTTAGAACCTGCTCTTTGAATACCACCGATAGACAATGCGTCCGGTGTCCATGTACTTCCGGTAAGAACGCCTTCCACCGAATTCGAACCTACGAGTTCACCATCCAGATAATAGACAACTTCCTCTCCGCTAAAGGTAACCGTTACCGTATGCCAATTCGTATTGTTCATAGCTCCATCCGCAGCTGTCACAAACTGATGACCAGAACCATCTCTTACCTCCATACCGATCCTTCCATTTGCCGGATTGATATACATTGCGCCATATCCGTTTTCTGCATCCTTCTGCGACAACGCAAACAATGCATTCAAACCATTGGATAAGTTATCCAATTTATATGCGAATGAAAAGCTTCCTTGTGTAAGTGCAGCAACCGCTGCTGCGTCTTCATCCTTAGCCACAATCCCTTCGTTCGTTCCGTTAATTACGCTGCGTCCATATGTAAGAACCGGCTCTTCCAATACTGCTCCGCCATGATCTTTGATCACCTGCTCCTCAGAAATGGCCCCATTATAAAGCTTTGCATTTTTAATGCTTCCTGTATAGAGATAACTGTTTCCACTGATTCTGTTAGCTCCGCCAAATGTTACGGAAGTCGGTTCCCATCCCATATTATTTACAAAATGAGTGGCAGAAGCTGACACATTCATAACATTTTTCTGATCAAGATATAATTTATATCCCTCATTCTCTGCCACTATGAATGTGAGCGTATGCCAATTATTATCAGCAAGATTTACATCAGCTATGTCCACATATCTGTGATCATTTCCTCCCTCACTGTCTCTTAACTCAAATCCGATGCGATTGCCGCCGCTGATATATAGGGAGATATAATGATTTGTACTGGTCGTTGAATTAACTGCCGCAAGTGACATAAGCCCTGTATTTTCTGTCTTAAAGCTTACCGTGATCGCCGCACTGCCAAGATTTTTCACAAACTCTAAGTCCTCATCCGGAATCGCGTATCTTGATTCTGCAGTTCCATCATAAGTGCGTTCCTCTTCCAAATATGTCTTTGAGAGAATCTCTTCTGCCTGCGCTGCGATATCAGTAGTTTCTACCGCCTTAGGCGCTCCTGCAAGCGAAACAACGGTACTCTGACAGAGCATAGCTGCCGCAAGTAAAATCGCCAATAGTTTCTTCCTTTTCATACTTTTTTATTCCTCCTTTTCTTTTTTGGGATTTGCTTAAAATTCAAATACTGCAACCCCATATGGCGGTAATTTATACGCGAACGAAAACGGTCTTCCATCACACTCGCCTTTCACCGCTTTATATACAAGTGGACGTTCTTCACCTTTCCCACCGTATTTCTTTTCATCGCTGTTAAGAATCAACTTATACTGTTTTCTTCTCGGCACGCCTACACGATAATCATCGCGCGCCATAGGCGTAAAGTTGCATACAAACAGCAGATTCTTCTTATTTTCTTCTGAATGCCTGATAAAACTGAAAATACTTCTGTCACCGTCATCTGCATTTACCCACTCAAAACCTGCCGGTACAGAATCAAGCTCATACATCGCTTTATTCTTTTTATAAAGATGCAAAAGATCCTTTGTAAAATTCTGAAGATACTGATGATACTCCTCCCCAAGCAAATACCAGTCAAGCTCTCGTGCCTCACTCCACTCCCGCAGCTGAGCAAAATCCTGTCCCATGAACAACAGTTTCTTTCCAGGATGTCCCATCATAAATGCATAACCCGCCTTGAGGTTAGCGAATTTGTCAAATCCAAGTCCTGGCATCTTATTGATCATGGAACATTTCAGATGAACCACTTCATCATGAGAAAGTACAAGAATATATTTTTCACTGTATGCATAACTAGACGCAAATGTCATCTGATTATGACATCCTTTTCTAAAATATGGATCCAGTTTCATATATTCGGTAAAGTCATGCATCCAGCCCATATTCCATTTCATACTGAATCCAAGACCATCATTCTCCGGCTTATCTGTCACCTTCGGCCATGCTGTAGACTCCTCAGCAATCATAACCGCACCTTTATTCCTTCCAAGCACAACAGAATTCAAATGTTTAAAAAATTCAATCGCTTCCAGATTCTGATTACCGCCATACTTATTGGCTACCCACTGTCCGTCCTGTTTGCCGTAATCTAAGTAAAGCATGGAAGCTACCGCATCCACGCGAAGTCCATCCACATGATAATGCTCCATCCAGAATAATGCATTCCCAATCAGAAAATTCTGCACTTCTTTTTTGGAATAATCAAAAATCTTGGTTCCCCAGTCCGGATGCTCTCCTTTGCGCGTATCCGCATATTCGAATGTCGGCGTACCATCAAAATCTGCTAATCCATGAGCATCGCGCGGAAAATGTGCAGGTACCCAGTCTAAGATAACGCCGATTTTATTGCGATGAAAATAATTGATCATATATGCGAAATCTTGCGGCGTTCCATATCTGGATGTCGGTGCATAATATCCCGTTACCTGATATCCCCAGGAACCGTCAAACGGATATTCTGCAATTCCCATCAGTTCAATATGGGTATATCCCATCTCCTTCATATACGCTGTAGCCTCATGTGCAAACTCTCTATATGTGTAAAATCCATCCTCATCCTGTCCCGGATGTCTTTTCCAGGATCCAATATGCGCTTCATAAATAGACATTGGCGATTCCGTATGACGCCATGTTTCCCGCTTTTCCATCCATGTCTTATCTGTCCATTTTAAATTGCCGATATCAGTAACTTTTGATGCTGTCCCCGGACGCAGCTCTGCATAATTTGCAAACGGATCTGCCTTAAACAGATACTCGCCTTTTTGCGTTTCAATACAAAATTTGTACAATGCATCCTTTTTCACCCCTGGGACAAAACAGGTATAAATTCCGACTGGTTCCTCTCTTTGCATCGGATTCGCTGTCACATCCCACTCATTGAAATCTCCTACTACCGATACTGTCTTTGCATTCGGCGCCCAAACCGCAAAATAGACGCCTTCTTTTTTTCCATCTTTCACAAGATGGGCACCCAGCTTTTTGTAGATTTCATAATGTGTTCCTTGCCCAAACAAATACTGGTCAAGTTCTCCGATTTCATACGCTTTTTTTCTTGCCATATGCTCACTCTCCATTTCGCTTCCGCATTATAGGTACATTATACTTTAGCCACAGATAAAAAGAAAGAGTTTTGCAACTTTTTTCACAAATTTGCAAAACCCTTTTCTTCTTTTTTTGTTTAAATTCTAAAATCGTCTTCTTTCAAAATGATTCTATCTGTATCATCCGTTCCCTTACCAAATACACGCTTCACAAAATGTTTCATATTTGCCTTCTGTGAATGTGCAATTGCTTCATCCATGATTTCTTTCACTTCTGCAACCGTCACCGCATGATCTTCTTTCTGCATCATATCTATTCTGCTGTATAATGCCAGGATACCCATCTCATCAATACGATATCCGTTTTCTTTCGCATAAGTCTGACCAAATGTAACAAGTTCATCATTGATAAATACCGGAAGTTCCAGTTTTGACGTGAACTTTTTCTTAAAGGCCAAATTAGAATTCAACATTTTTTCCAGCGGTTTTCTCTGTTCCTCCAAAACAAACAACAATTCTTCGGTCTGTTCTTCCATCAGATCATTCAATTCACGAATTGTTCTGGCATTTAATTTTCCAGCCTTTTCGATGATCAAAGCTCCGCCCTTTAATTTCTGCACAATACCGGTCAGCTCTTTCTTGTTCAAAGATTCCCCTGTAATGATCGCAACTTTCCCCTGTTTGATCTTTCTTTGCTTCTGGATTGCTTTTACAACATCTACCGCTAAAACAGTCTTGCCGCTACCTTTACGTCCGATAATCAACAGATTCCCTGTCCTTGATGTTCCAAAACGATTTTTGCATTTCTTATCTGCATCGAGCACTTCTACCAACTGCTCACTCATACCTCGTATCGGCACGAAATAAGAAAATAATCTCTTCTGTTCTTCTGTCAATCCCGCCTTAAGACCAATCTCACTTTGCGCTTCCAGATCATATCTCCCCTGAACAACAAATCCAGTATCATATACAACGCCGCCCGGAGAACGTTTTACCTGCGGATTCGGTTCCTCAATCTCTATCGGCTCTTCTTCCGTCACAGCTTCTTCCGGTTCTTCCGCTTCATCCTCAATGTCTTCATACGCTTCGTTAAAGTCATCATCATACAGCTCTTCCTCATCATCGCTGTCCATACCGGAAAATTCAACCTGTTCTTCTTCCGCATACGTCACTTCTTCAAAAGCAGGATCCTCTATCTGCGCCTCATCAATTAAGACATCATATACTTCTTCGATTTCTTCAGATTCTTCTGCAAACTCTGCTTCTTCGAAGTCCTCTTCCCCGTAGTCCTCTTCGGATTCATACTCCGCTTCTTCGTAATCCTCTTCCCCGTAGTCCTCTTCGGATTCATACTCCGCTTCTTCGTAATCCTCTTCCTCGTAGTCCTCTCCGGATTCATACTCTGCTTCTTCGTAATCCTCTTCCTCGTAGTCCTCTTCGGATTCATACTCCGCTTCTTCGTAATCTTCCTCTTCGTAATCTTCCTCTTCGTAGTCCTCTTCTTCGTAATCTTCTTCCTCGTACTCGTCATCATCCACAGTTAATGACTCTACAAGTGCACCCATATTCTCAATCGGTTCTTCTTCAAATGCTTCTTCCTCTTCGACCGGCTCTTCTGCTTTTGGCTCTTCTTCTGCCGCACTGCCTTCCGCTTCATTTTCAATATCATCAATCAGACGCTGTATTTCGTCTGGCAAAATAGATGCTGTGTCCTGCAGTTTCTTCTGAGCTTTCTCGATAATCTTCTGAGCGCTTTCATTTCGTCTGGCTTCTTCATTCGCCTCCACGATCTCTTTTTGTTTCGCTTCCCAGCCTTCTAAAATCTCCTCGATACTCATCTGACCCGTGATCTGCTTTTCCACTGGCCGCTCTTCTTCTGTCTCTAAAATGTCACTTGCCATTTCCAGGTCGCTTTCAACCTCTGCCGTACTTGCCGGCGCTTCTTGTCTCTCCTGCTCTTCTGCAGTTTTTTCCTCAGCTTCCTTTACCGGTGCTTTTTTCTTTTTGTCTTCAAAACGCTGTTCATATTTTTCCTTCTGCAATGGCGTCAGCGGTTTATAACGCATCTTCAATTCCATAGCCTTATAAACATATTTCCCCTCACTAAACCAAAGAATCAAGTCATCGCATTCTTCGAGACATTCCGCTGTTCTTCCCGCTTCATGATACAATTTTGCCAGCTCATATGCCCACTTTTCTATGTACTCTGCTTTTTTAAACTCCTCCAAAGCATCGATCTGCTGCTCCACCGGAGCTTTCTGTGCTTTCAGGATCTTGTAACGTAAAATGAACTGATTCGGATCCTTTGGCGCTACTCCTATAAATTCCTCATAACAATCCATTGCCTCACTGATGTCATTCATTTTCAATGCAAGGATTCCCAGTCTGTAAACAATCTTTCTGCTGCTTGGTGCACGGTCATAAGCGATAAATAATACATCTCTGCTCTTCTGATATTCCCCATTCACCTCATAAATCTCACTTACAGAATTCAGCATAGGAATATTTTTCACTTTACGCCAGTCTATTGTATCCGCAATTTCCATTGCTTTATCATAGGCTTTCTTGTTTACATACTCAAGCATTTGCTCTGTTTTTACGCGATATTCATATTTATCCAACGTTCTCACCTCTATTAATTATTTTTATTTCTTGTTTTTATCTGGCTGCGTTTTTCTTTTTTGTCACACTAAGAAGTAGACAAATTCACACATACAGTTTAGCATAGCCATTGTGTAATGTCAAAAAATAAACCGTTACAATTCACAAATTATAACGGTTTATCATTTATTCAGTTTTATTAAATTCATGTTTTTTATATATACCGGAGGAAATTTATATATTGTATTCCTGTAAGCCCCATCTTTTATTCAGCGAATATTTTACATATTCTGTCGAACTTATTTTACCTTCTACTCGGCTATTCCTATCTATAACTTTTCAGGTCTTAAACCCTTTTCTTTTTCTTATTTAGCTATTCCGTCTATAACCTTTCCCTGAATGGTAAAATATATATCATGAAATCTTTTAGCTTATGTTTCTTTACACATTCTCTAAACTTTTCAATTGTGGTATATTTTCAATATGTCTGCAAATCCTCTTACATATTCTCTATTCCAGTTTCCCTTCTCCGGTTCCCTTTTTTTAAATTACTGGATTTTTATCTTTTTCTATCTATGGTAAAGGCTTCTATCACAGGATTTTTCATTTGCCATACCACCAACATATTGAATATTATTTTCTAAACTGTCCAAGGGTAAAAGCCTCCTCTCTTTCAAATTCATTTTCCAAGAAATACTTCTTACTTGAAAACTTCGCTCTTCCTGATTTCGGATTTCCTCTGAAAACACATCCCCCACTTCAATCATTTCCTTTCTCGTCAGAAATAATATATATCGGAGAACTTTTCATTCTATCTTACTTGGAATATGAAGTTCCCGTTTCGGATGTTTTCTTTGGGATTGATATTATAATAGCACCGGGTCTTTTATTTGTCAACACTTTTTTAAATTTTATTTTTAGTATTTTATTTATTTTTCAACGTAAATATTGTTTTCCGAATATTCAGACTTCTTTTCATGTGAAGAAATATAACAGCATAGAGTTAGGGGCACAGTTCAAAACTGCGCCCCTAACTCTATCTATCCGTATTTTATTAATAAGATTTTCCCCAGTAAGCCATATGTTTTGCCGGTTTCCCGCAGAAAATACAGGTATCAGAAATCATCTCTTCGTCTTCGATGAGACATCTTGTAGACGCTCCGCCTGTTACCGCTTTGATTTCATCCTCACAAGCTTCGTCTCCACACCAGCAGGCTTTTACAAAGCCGCGGTTATTCTTAAATTTTTCAATAATTTCTTCCATCGTGACCGCTGTGTCAATATGGTTATTCAGGAATTCTTCTGCTTTCTTATACATATCGCTTTGAATCGTTTCAAGAATTTCACGAAGCTTTACTGCGATCTCATCCAAAGATACCACGATTTTTTCACGTGTATCACGGCGTACCACAACAACCTGATTATTCTCGATATCTTTTGGCCCGATTTCAATACGGGTCGGAATACCAAGGATTTCCTGCTCAGAGAATTTCCAGCCAGGACTCTTTTCAGATGCGTCGATTTTCACTCGGTATCCGGCTTTCTTTAACTCATCCAACAATTCATAGGCTCTGTCAAGCACTCCTTCTTTATGCTGTGCAATCGGAATCACACGGCATTCTACCGGTGCTACGCGCGGCGGCAATACAAGCCCGTCATCATCCCCATGAACCATGATAAGACCACCGATACTTCTTGTAGACCATCCCCAGGATGTCTCATATACGCTTTGAAGTTCATTATTCTTGTCAATATATTTAATACCAAACGCATCCGGGAAGGAACTTCCGAAGAAATGACTCGTTGCTGACTGCAGCGCCTTTCCATCATGCATTAATGCTTCGATTGTATAAGTATCCTGCGCTCCGGCAAACTTCTCGTTCTCTGCTTTTCTTCCGGATACGAATGGGATTGCCATCGTCTCTCTGTAGCAGTCTTCGTATACATGAAGCATCTGGATCGTTCTCGCTTCTGCTTCTTCATATGTTGCATGAATCGTATGACCCTCCTGCCACAAAAACTCCCTGGAACGAAGGAACGGCCTTGTTGTCTTTTCCCAGCGAAGTACAGAACACCACTGATTCCATACCTTCGGCAAGTCTCTGTATGACTGTACAGTCTTCGCCCACAGATCACAGAACATTGTCTCTGATGTAGGACGGATACACAATCTTTCCTGCAATTTTTCCATGCCGCCATGTGTGACCCATGCCACCTCAGGTGCAAATCCTTCTACATGATCTTCTTCTTTCTTAAGCAAATTTTCGGGAATTACGGTTGGAAGATATACATTCTCAACGCCCGTTTCTTTAAAACGTCTGTCCAAATCCGCCTGAATCAACTCCCAAATTGCATATCCATTCGGAAGATAATTAAGGCACCCTTTTACACTCGAATAATCGCAAAGCTGTGCCTCACGAATAACATCTGTATACCACTGCGCAAAATCCACATCGCGTGGTGTAATGTTTTTGACTAATTTTTCTTTTGCCATGTTTTATCTCCTTTTCACTGCCACCATTAAATCGTATTCTACTCAAAATAAATTTTATTGTCAAGTTATCTCATCAGGATATATACAAAAAACGACACATACATCAAAAGGAAAACGATGCCCTCTTTTTTGCTGATTTCTCCCTTGCTAAGCGTCATGCCATATCCTATGACACTTACAATAGCAAGGATGATCGTATCGCAAATTGCCGTCATCTGCACAGTAATCGGTAAAATTGCGCAGGATGCCCCCACGATCAGTAAAATATTAAACAAATTGGAACCCACTACATTCCCAAGCGCCAAATCATTTTCTCCCTTTTTCGCCGCTACCAAAGAAGTCACAAGTTCCGGAAGCGACGTTCCCAAAGCTACAATCGTAAGACCGATAAACGTCTCGCTAAGCCCGAAGGTTCTCGCGATATCTGTTGCACTCTCCACAACCAAGTCTCCGCCAATAATAATTCCGGCAAGCCCTGCCAGAATATAAACACTGCTTTTTGCCGGTGACATTGCCTTTATTTCCTCTTCCTCGTTCTCTTTATAATCATTACGGTACTTCAGTGCATCTCTTACCGCATTCGCCACAAATACAGCAAACAGCACCAGAAGAACGATTCCATCCACTCGTCCCAGTATAAATTCACCGCTTCCGCCAAGCAGTTCTTTTATAGAAAGCGGTATCATCATCACCAACAATATAATCGTTGCAATAATAGAAAACGGAAACTCTTTTTTCAACACGGAAACATTCGCCTTGATCGGACAGACAAACGCACTCGCGCCAAGCACTACAAGAAGATTAAAAATATTGGAACCAATCACATTGCTAACCGCCAAATCATTTTTCCCCTGCAGCGCTGCGGTAATACTTACGGACGCCTCCGGCATGCTTGTCCCAAATGCAACCACCGTAAGGCCAATTACAATTGCCGGAACTTTTAAAAGCTTTGCAACACTCGAACTTCCGTCCACAAAAAAATCTGCTCCCTTAATTAACAGGATAAATCCTATTATCAACATCAGATAAGTCATCTTTTTTCTCCTTTTAAACTCAAATTCCCCAATTCCCCATAGAACAAAGAATGTGCTTCGCACATTCTTGCGCCTGCGGCGGTCGCATACGACAACTTCATTGTACGCCGCAGTGCGCA
>ERZ808029.960-NODE-960-length-11984-cov-3.408415_pt1 | contig 11984 bp, 8 predicted proteins | sample MGYA00380185_ERZ808029 | MGnify/ENA primary metagenome ERZ808029 (study PRJEB31490, sample SAMN06133404) | mouse gut metagenome | isolation source: M2_3 | host: mice | place: China: Chengdu | collected 2015-05 ... | reverse complement strand
CCCTGTAAGCGGCTCAGGGCGTCGCCTAGCCCGCCGTCTTTGTCCCTGCCGTCGATTTCGGCGTAGATGGATGCGATGTTTGCCATGGAGGTTTCCATGTCGCGGCTTAAGTCGATAGCGGCGGTAAGGAGCTTTGTTCCTTCGGTCAGTAATTCCTGTAAGTCTGCGGCATCAAAGGCGCAGTCGTGAGTGAGGTGGGCTTTGTTTGTGTTTGGCATTTATATTTTCTCCGATCTGGCTATTTTATTTGATCTGCTTGTTTTATTCGGTCTATTTGCTTTCTTCGGTCTGTCTGTTTTCTGGCTGTTTTCTTTCATCTATCTGTTTTCCTAACGTTCTGTCTGTTTTCCCTGTGTTCAGTCGCTCGCTACGTTTGTACGCTCTTGAATTTTTGTCCTTCTAACACACTTCTTATATCTTACCACCATACATGCGTTACAACTGTAAATATAGTTTCTATTATAAAATTACATTAATTCAACTACAATAGGGAATAAGAACTATTTTTATGCCTTTTTTCCTAAAAATATATTCATGCTCTAATTTATAATCCCACCGTTTAATTACAAAAAATTTCCTCGTATAGCCACTGAACAGAGAAACCCTCTCAGTATAATCCTATATTCAGCAGACAAAAGTTCTCACTCATAATCCCTTGTTCAACAGCCAAAAACCTCCACCCAAATTCCTCCGCTCAACACCGAAAAGCTCCCACACAAAAATGCCGTATTCCGACCAAACAACAATCAGAATACGGCATTCCATACATAACTAAACATATACTTCTAATACTTCAACTTATCTATTACAGTCCCAAAAACTCCTCATAAATATCACAGATTTTTGCAGCTTCCGCAGCTTCCGGCATCTCACAGAAGATGCGCAGCAGCGGTTCCGTACCGGAGAAGCGGGCGATGACCCAGCCGCCGTTCTTAAAGTAGACCTTGCTTCCGTCCAGATAGGAAATATGGTCGATCTCTTCCGGCAGTTCGGGAAGAAGCTTCTGCTCCATCAGCGTCTTCAACATGGAAGCCTTCTTCTCCTCCGTGAACTTGTAATCGCGCTCCTCCATGTAGATTTCTCCGCACTCCTCGTGAATGTCCTTCATGATCTCGGAGAGCTTTCTTCCGGTCACCGCAAGCATTTCGATCAAAAGCGCCGCCGCATAGATACCGTCTTTTCCGTTGATATGTCCGTGCACGGTAAGTCCGCCTGAGGATTCTCCGCCGATGATCGCTCCCGTCTCCTGCATCTTGGCAGAAACATACTTAAAGCCGACCGGAACTTCGTAACATGTCTCGCCGAACTGCGCCGCGACCTTATCGAGCATATGCGTCGTCGCGATATTGCGGACGACCGGACCATGCCAGCCCTTGAACTTTACAAGGTAGTAATACAGCAGTACCAGGATATCGTTCGGATGCAGGAAATTACCCTGATCGTCAATGACTCCGATACGGTCAGCGTCCCCGTCCGTCGCGATTCCAATGTCAAAGCCTTTCTCGACCACATAATTCTGCAGGGAATGCAGTGTCGACGCGGACGGCGCCGGGAGCTTTCCTCCGAACAGCGTATCGTGTCTGTCATGGATCGTCGCGACCTCGCAACGCGCCGTCAACAAGATCGTCTTAAGCGAAGTCTCGCTCACGCCGTACATCGGGTCGAGCGCGACCTTCAAGCCTGCCTCGCGGATCGCGTCCATATTTACGGAAGCGATAATGTTGTCCAGGTATTCGTTCAGCGGATAAATCTCTTCGATATATCCCGACGCTTTTCCGTCCTCATAACTTACCGCACTTACGCCGTCCGGTGCAATATCGGAAATATAATCCTCAAGATCCTTCGTCTGAATCTCATCCGCGTCGCGTCCGCCCGCCGTAAACACCTTAACGCCGTTATAAATCGCCGGGTTATGGCTCGCCGTAATCATCATACCGTAAGGAAATTCATGCTTCATCACATAGAACATCACGAGCGGCGTCGGCGAGGACTTGTTGATGAGATACGCCTTGATGTGCGCCGCCGCGAATACCTGCGCCGCCCACTGCATCGCTTCCTTCGAGAGAAAACGTCTGTCATAGCCCATCACGATTCCCTGCTCGGTCACACCTTCGCTCTTCATCTTGTTGACAAGCCCCTGCGCCAAAAGCTGTATATTTGCCTTTGTAAAATCCTCTCCGATCACCGCGCGGAAACCGCCTGTTCCAAATTTAATCATAATCAAATCCCCTTTCTGCTTCTATCTATTTCTCTTTCTATCCCATGACGACAACTACCGCATGCTTTGTTCCCGGCTCCTGCACCGGAATATGCGCTACTTTTTCTCCGTCCAGAAATACTTCTTTCACACCCTTCATCACGCCGGTGGGATTCTCTACCCGAATGTCAAATTCAGCGTCTCTCCATCTGCGCACCGCCGAAAATTCCTTCCAATCTGCCGGAATACACGGATTTACGGAAAGCTCCTCAAAGCTCGGGCGGATGCCAAGCATATATCTGGTCGCGGAGAAATACGCCCAACCGCCGCTTCCTGTCATGAACGGATGACGCGCACGTCCGAACGCCGTGTGATCCTTTCCCATAATGAACTGGCAGTAAGAATACGGCTCGGATTCCCGAATCTCGATCTTGTCGTTCTGATAATAAGGACAGAGCGCATTGTAGAATTTCATCGCACGGTCGCCGCGTCCAAGCACGCACTCCGCCGCCCACGCCCACGGATTCGGATGCGAGAAGATCGAACCGTTCTCTTTCAGTCCCGGATAAACTCTCGTGACAAAACCGATGTCATCGTCCGGCACGGTGTAGGACGGTGCGTTCAGCAGAATACCGTACTCCGTGAAAAGGTATTTATCCACGGAATCCATCGCCTGTTTTCCCTTTTCCACATCCGCTGCTCCCGAGAGAACCGCCCACGTATTCGATTCAAGATGTACCTTTCCTTCCTGATCCTCGGAGGTTCCGATTTTCTTGCCGTTCTTCGTCACGCCACGGATGAACCATTCCTTATCCCAAAGCTCCTCATTGCAGACCTTATGTACCTTCTCCTGCATCGCGGTATATTTTTCTACGTCCGCCGTCCGTCCGAGATATTCCGCAAGCTCCAGGAAATTGCTGATCGCCCAGTAGTGCAGGAAGGACACCATCGCGCTTTCCCCGCCGCCAAGGTTTAAGCAGTCGTTCCAGTCTGCGCGAAGTCCTTTGCAGATTCCGGTCGCTCCGACCTGCTCCGCGGAGAAATCAAGAATGCGCATCATATGCTCATAGACCGTACCCTCTCCGCCGTCGGCGTAGGTCACGACCTTATCCGCAAATGCGATATCCCCCGTCTCCTTGATATATTCGACAATGGACGGAACCAGCCAAAGCGCATCGTCCGAGCAGGCGTCCTCGATGCCGTGCACGATATCTGCGCTGTTCACCGTCGGAATGACCGTCGGCGATTTGAACGGCTTTTTCTTTTCCTTTTTACTGTCAGGATCGAACCATTCCGGCTGGAACAGGTGCAGACCATAACCCTTTGTCGTCAGTCCGCGCAGCAGTTCCACGATACGCTGTCCGCATTTCTCCGGGTTCGAGTGAGGAATCGTCATTGCATCCTGCGCCGTATCGCGGTAGCCAAGTCCCGTTCTTCCTCCGACCTCGATGAAAGAGGCGAACCGCGAGAACATGATGTTGACCTCCGCCTGATAGAGATTCCACGTATTGATCATCGTGTTCATTCCCTCGTTCGGCGTCTGAATCTGGAGTCTTGCAAATTTATCCTCCCAGTATGCGGCAAGTTCTGTGTAGACTGCATCCACATTCGAAAAATCAGAGTACTTCTCACGCATTTTTCTGCCGCAGGCTCTGTCGCCCTCGCCGAGCATGAATATAATGCGCACTTCCTCGCCCGGCGCCAACACCAGATCCTTTTGCAGGCTGCCGCAGTGGTTGTTTCCAAGCTCCTTAGAACCGCTGCATTTTCCGGTCTCCACCGCGATAGGATTATCCTCCGTGCGGTAACATCCCAAAAAAGTATCGCGCAGGCAGTCAAAGCCGTCCGGCTCTACATTTGCCGTGAAATACTGATAACCGAACTCCTCATAGAAGAGGTCGTGCTCGATGATGCCGTCCTCATAAGAAGAACCCGCACAATAAAGGCTCATCTGGAAATTCTGGTTATCGATCATAATGTGGTGGAATGAAAACTCACAGTAAGAAAATACCGACAATCTGCGCTCTCTGTCGCTCGTATTTTTCAACTTCACATCCCACAATTCCACTGTGTCATTCATGGGTACTACAAGCGTCTGACTTGCTTTAATCCCCTTGTAATCGCACTCATAAACGGAATAGCTCATCCCGTGGCGGCAGGTGTATTTTGCCTGATCGAGCGGTTTACCGACCGGCTGCCATGAAACGCTCCAGTAATCGCCGTCCTCTGCATCCCTAAGATACACATAGTGTCCCGGACGGTCCATCGGAACCGCATTTCCGCGGAACCGCGTCACCCTGTGATACTCCGGCGTCTTGTAGAACATATAGCCGCCCGCCGTATGATTTACCACGACGCACATATCCTTTACCCCGAGATAGTTCGTCCATGAGACAGGCAGGTCGACACGGTCGATGACATATTCTCTTTTCTCATTGTCAAAATGTCCATACTGCATAAAAAAATCCCCTTGCTTTCCTTTTTATTCTAAGAATAGTATAGGAAAACAAAGGGAATATTGGTATTGCCACGCATGGCATAATTTGTATTTTATTGTGGGGTTGTAATCCGAAAAACACGCCCCTCATATGCGCCGAGAAGAATCTCCTCCTCCTCCTTTTTACCGTTGCTTAAATCTGTAAACTGCCAGCCGTTTTCTGCCATACCGGTTTCAACTACTGCCATGCAGGCTCCACTCTCTGCTCCACAGTCTTCGGCTGCTGCCGCACTGTCTGTCCTTGCCCCTGTAAGCAGCTCCTGCAGCCGCCCCGTCTCTATCACATGTTCGCCGTCACCGTTATGCAGCAGGATAAGCAGCGTCTCCTCCTCATCCTCCCGTATAAAGCCGTAGCCGCCCTGCTTATCCGCGCGGTACACGCCGCGGTAATTTCCCCCGCGAAGCGCACTGTGCTCCCTGCGAATAGCGCTCCACTGACCGAACTTTCCGGCGCAGCCTGCCCCGGCTTCCCACGGCATTGCCTTCCGGTACTCGCATTCCGCCGTACCCTCTATGTAACACTCGTCCCCATAAAATATAGAAGGAACGCCCACGCCCATAAACAGATAGAAAAAGGCAAGCTCCATTTTTCTCCTGTCACCGCCGCAGTAGCTTAAGAATCTCGGCACATCGTGGGAATCAAGGAAATTCATCTGCACAAGGGCAACACTCCACGGATAACGCATGATCATCCGCTGAATCTGCGCGTCGAATTCCGACGCACACATCACGCCTCTCGCAAAAAAATCTTTGCACAGATACGAAAAGGTGTAATTCATCGTAGAATCAAATTGATCTCCCGACAGCCAGCATCCCGCATCCTCCCAGATCTCTCCGATCAGGAAAACATCCGGCTTCACCTTGCGCACTTCCCTGCGGAACATGCGCCAGAAATCATGGTTGATCTCATTTGCAACATCCAGCCGCCAACCGTCAATGTCCGCCTCCTTTATCCAATAGGTTCCCACCGAACACAGATACTCGGCAACCCCCTGATTCCCGGTATTTAGCTTCGGCATTTCCTTGACATAGGCGAACGCCTCATAGCTTGGCGGGTCTGTGTATTCCACCGGTTCCGGCATATAGTAGAACCAATCGTAGTACTTCGATGCCTTCCCTTTTTCCAATACATCGCGGAACGCAAAGAAATCCGGTCCGCAATGATTGAATACGCCGTCTAAGATCACGCGGACGCCGCGCTTATGGCACTCACGCACCAGCTCCTTCAAATCCGATAATCCTCCAAAGCATGGGTCAACAGAAAAGTAATCGATCGTGTCGTACTTGTGATACGAATTTGCGGCAAAAACAGGATTCAGGTAAATACAATTTACGCCAAGCGCCTTTAAGTAGTCTAAGTTTTCCTTTACGCCGCTTAGCGTTCCTCCAAGATTGCTCTCTACATCCGTCCCGTCATCCAGCGTCATCCGCTTTCCGGCGCCTTCAAGCGCACGTCTCCCCGAAGCAAAGCTATCCGGAAAAATATGATACATCACAATGTCCTTCGCCCACGCCGGAATGTCAATGATGTCCTCACGCCGGATATAGGGAAACTGAAAATACTCCGTCCGTCCGCAGGTCATTTCCCCGCAAAAATTTCTTCCATAATAATATGTCTGTTCTCTCCCGTCGTCCAACAGAAAATAATAGCACACTCTGGTATAGATATCCCTGACTCCCGCCTCGTAATAATCAAACAAATCATCCGTCGCCGCCTTTTGCATCGGAAGTTCCTTTACTGCAATCGGCTCCGTAGGATCTGCTCTGTCTCCATAAAATAAAATACACCTTTTGATATCATTTTTCTCCGTCCTAAGCCGAATCGTCAGTTCATGTTCGCCCTCCGCATATGCATACTGAGACAGCGGTATATGTAATACTGCTCCTTTATTCATCTCTCTTTTTTCATCCTTTCACGCCCCCTGCGGTCAGACCGGAAACCATCCATTTTTGAATCCAAAAAAAGATTACCAGAATCGGAAGCGACACCAGAACCGCCGCCGCTGTAAACATCGACCAACTTCTGCTGTAATCATTCGACTGGAGCTGATAAAGCCCGCCTGCCAGGGTATAGCTATTTTCGTTCATTAAAAATGTTGTTGAAAACAAATATTCATTCCATACAGATATCAATACAAGCACGGATGTCACAATGATCGACGGCAGAGCAAGCGGCATAATGATTCTCCATAATAATTGGAAATCACTGGCTCCGTCAATTTTCGACGCCTCCTCAATTTCAATCGGGATTGTATCAAAATATCCCTTCATATTCCAAATGGAGAAGATGCACATACTCCCGGCATAGATTATGACTAATCCCAGCTTTGTATCCAACAGTTTCATTTCTTTCAACAGAATAAACAGCGCAAGCATAGACAAGATCTGTGGAAACGCATTCAACAGCAGCAGTGCCTTTAATATTGTATTTCTCCCCTTAAAACGGTATCTGGAGAACGCATACGCCGCTGCAACCGCAAAGCTGATGGCGACTGCCATCGTACATAACGCCAGCTTGAGCGAATTGCCAAACCAACGCAGAAACGGCTTCTCCACAAGAATTACTTTGTAATTTTCCAACGTGAAATCCTGCGGCAGCAATGACAGCCCCGAAGATACCGCCCCACCGCCCCCGCTGAAGGAAAGTTTTACGGCGTACAGAATCGGCACCAATGCCAGAATGCAAAGAATACTATAAAATATGTGCAGTCCGCATAGCTGTAGACCGTTTTTTATTTTTCTTTTACTCATAGCTCTCCTCCTTCACGCCGCGGTTGGTAAAAATCGAAAATACCATAATCATTAAAAACAAAATGATGGAAACCGACGATGACAGACCATAGTTATTTGACACAAAAGCATTCTGATGCGCATATGTAATCACGGTCTGCAGTGTCGCGCCCGAATGCGATCCCTTCTGCAGCGTCAAAAGGTACACAATATCGAACTGCTTGAATGTCGTAAAGGTTGTCATGACAACTGCCGGTGCAATGATGCCTTTAATCGACGGAATGATAATAGAAACATTTTTCACCCAGAATCCCGCTCCCTCCAGCTCTGCACTCTCCAAATAGCTTTTATCTATACTTTGCAGCGCTCCGTCGATCATCGTAATCATAAACGGAAGCGCCATCCACAGGTTCAGCACCATGCAGCACAGAAAAGCAGGAAGATTGGTTGCAAGAAAATCCCGTTTCGAAAGACCCAACGCCACCAATATCTTGTTCAGAAGTCCAAACTCTGTATTATAAATACCAACGCGCCAGAGAAGGATAGACACATACGCCGGCATTGCCCATGGGAACATGAGCAATGTCTTATAGATGCGTTTTCCTTTTAATCCCGATTTGTTCAGCCCCAGCGCGATAAAATATGCAGCCGTCACCTGAATCACCATATTAAGTACCGTCCACACCAGTGTCGTAAGCAGTGCCGTCAAAAAGCCGGAGCTTACATTTGTCAGCGTCCTGACATAATTGTCCAATCCGATAATCTCGTAATCAGTCCAATGGTACAGGTTCATATTCGTGACTGAAATATACGCCGTATAAAGAATCGGAAAAACGATTACGAGCGCGATCAATATAAATGCCGGAGAACAGTACAAATACGGCAAAAGTTTTCGTTTCTGTTTCATCTTTTCATCTCTTTCTGCTTTTGCTTACTTCATATTTTCGATTGCAGTCAGCGCTTCCTGCTGATATTTTTCTGCCGCAGTTTCTACGTCCTCGCCGGATTTATTTACCGCCGTAAGCAGGCTCTCCGCCGGTCCCCACATCACGCTCATCTCCGGAATATTTGGCATTGGCTGTGCAGTCTCTGCCGTCATCTTCATCGCCATAATCATTTCGTTTGCAGCGACATCCGCATCAGCATATGCCTTGCCGTTCGCCGGAGCACAGTTCGACTGATTTGCCAGCACAATTCCAACTTCAGGGCTCGCAATCGCTGTCAGCACTTTTGCTACGGCATCCTTCTTATTCTCGGCTGCATATTTTAAGACGCCGATGCTCTGAACTCCGGAATATGGTGCCAATGTATTACCGTTCGGCAATGTGAAGTCAGAAAGTGATTTGATACCAAAATTAATGCCCGCTTCCTTCATGCCAGACACTAACCATGGACCGCCGACAATCGCTGCTGCCTTTCCCTCGTTGAATAATGCCGTTACTGTATTGTAGTCACCGTCAGCCTGCAATTCGCCAAACTTCTGGTTATATGTAACCGCTTCGATCATCTCTGGCGTATTCAGACCTGGATTTGCATCTTCATCAATAATATACGCGCCAAAGCCATGAATAAACGGCGCTACATTATACGCATTTGTGTGCTGATTCACAACCGCGTAAGTTCCTGCATCTACATCCGTATGCGCCACCATATAATCGTACAGTTCATCGGTGGTGGATGGAACTTCCCCCTCCCACAGATCCTTGTTGTACATAAAAAGAAGCGTCTCGTAATATACCGGCATTAAATACTGTGTGTCCTTGTAATTTCCTGCTTCCACTGTCATAGACAGCATATCTGCCAAAACATCTTCCCCTATCACATCCGTGACCGGAGCCAGAATTCCCAGTTCTGCAAAAGATCCGAGCGTATCATGCGCGTACATGTACATATCCGGTCCATTTGCTTCATCCGTTCCAAACATGCGAAGCTTATCCGGCAAATCCGTCTTCTTCTCGAAGGTCACATGCACGGATTCCGCCGCAAGCTGCTCATTCGCACAGTCAGCAATCGTCTGCATAATGTTCTCATCCCCGTCATGCCAGATCTTCACCTCGACAACCTCCCCGGAAGCCCCTGTATCTGCAGCCGCATCATTTCCCGCCGCCTCCGTGCCTTCCGCCGTCCGTGCACCTTCTGCCGTTCCTTCCGCCTCGCTTCCCGTCTGTGCGTCGTTCCCGCATCCCGCAAGACATCCGAGCGTCAAAACACCGCACAGCAATAAACTCATTTTCCCTTTCATAATCACAACCATCCTTTCCTTTACCTGCTGCCTGTCATTCGCAGCCGTACAAACATTTTAGGAAACAGTTTCCTATAATTTCCATATCCATCGCGATTTCTTTTGTTTGCCTATCTCTTTTTTATCATTTAGTTACAATATTTTCAATGTTTTTGTCATACTTTTTATTGACTTTGTTAGGAAACCGCTATACTATAGTTATGAATTTATACATATTTCTGGGAAAAGATGTTAGTGTGAAAAATCCATATATGGAAGATTTTTCACACGCAAATTTGTGCCTGCGGCCCAAAGTTTGCAGGTATCGGAAAGGCATGGTTATTAAAACGATTATGGCTGTTACCATTACAGATGTAGCAAATGAAGCGGGCGTTTCCAAGTCAACCGTCTCAAAGGTCTTGAACCACTGGACGACCATTTCGCCGGAGACGGTCGCCCGGGTGAACGCCGCAATAGAAAAACTGCACTACACACCGAATTCGCGCGCTGTCAGCTTCGCGAGGCAGGCGACAAAAAATATCGTCTATCTTACCGATCTGACCAAAGACGCCGCATACCAGAATCCGCACATGTTCGATATCATGTGCGGCGTCTACCGTGAGCTCGCCAGGACAGACTACTCGCTGACGCTCGTAGACATTTCCACGGACAATATCGAGAATATCGTGCGCAGCCATTCGGCGGACGGGCTGATTATTCACGGTTCCGCAATCAATCCCGAAATCGCCGCTCTGATCGTTGACGCCAATTTTCCCCATATCATAATCGGGCATCCCGGCTTCGACAGCCGTCTCTGCTGGGTGGACACCAATCATGCGCTCGCAGGCGAATACTCCGCAAGACACATGATTGCCTGCGGCTACACGGACGTCTGCTTCATCGGCGGACGTAAGACCGGATATATCTCTTCCCAACGCCAGAAGGGCTTTGTCGCCGGTATGTTAGGTTACGGCTACCGCATTCCGCAGCGCCGCATCCTCACCGGCAATACAAGCCGGGCGGACGGCTGCGAAGCGGCGCGCTCGCTCCTCTCAGGAGACGACCTTCCGCAGGCGATCATCTGCGAGAACAACACGCTCGCCCTCGGCGTCGTAAAAGCGGTTCAGGAGCGTTCCCTCCGCATCCCGGAAGATATCGCCCTGCTCACCTTCGACGTATATCCGTACTCGAGCATTATTGACCCCAGACTTACGATTGTCGATATCAACGTCTACGATATGGGCGTTCAGGCGGGCGCAATGATCCTCCGCAAGCTCGAGAACCCAAATCTGCTGATTCAGAGCTATACGACGCTCCCGGTCATCTTGCAGGGGGAGAGTACAAGACCGCTGTAAAGCTCTCTTTCAGCGAGCACTTCAGCGGCACGCCCAGCTTTTCAAACGTCTGATCGAGTGCTTCCATCGTCTCTGTCATGTCGCTGACATTGGCATTGCTCCCCATATGCCCGATGCGGATCACCTGACCGGCAAGGCCCTCGAAGGAACCGGCAAGCATAATATTGTGTTCCTGCTTCATCATATCCAGAATGTCCTTTGCCGTTGTCTGCTCTGGCACATCGAACACCGTGACCGTGTTGGAAAATCCGCTTTCCAGATGAAGCTTTAAGCCAGCATCCGTCACCGCCTGTCGGCAGGCATTTCCGATTCTGGCATGGCGGAAAAGCATATCCGCATCCTTCTTAATGTTTTCAAACGCCTCGCGGAGTCCGTAAATATCGCTGATCGGCATGGTATAAGGAAACCACTTCGCCTCATAATATCCCTCAAATACTTTCAGATTGGCATAGAAGGAAGCGATCGGCGTCTTACGTTCTGCCATTGCCTCCTTCGCGTCATCGCTTACCGTCACGAAGGTCAGTCCCGGAGGCGCCGAGACTGCTTTCTGGGAACCGCCGCACAGCACGTCGATCCGGTAATCGTCCACTCTTACTTCCTCGCCGAACATAGCGGATACAGAGTCTACAACCGTAAGCATTCCGTATTTTTTTAACAGCGGACAAAGCGCTTTGATATCGTTCAACATACCGCTCGGCGTGTCACAGTGCACCAGCGTCGCGTATTTATAATCACGATGCTTCTGCAAAAATGATTCCAATGCCTGCGGGTCGATGGGCTTTTTATCGTCCACCGTGTAAAGCTCGGGCTTTCCGCCGTACATAGATACAAAATCCGCGAAGCCCCTTCCGTAGATCCCGTTGTCCAGCACCAGAACTTTATCGCCCGGCTCGGTCAGGGAGGCGCAGGCGGCTTCCAGTCCCAGAATCCCTTCTCCGTCCAGAATCAACGTCTCATTTTTCGTGTGAAGCAGTTCACTGATCA
>ERZ808029.956-NODE-956-length-12020-cov-4.422005_pt1 | contig 12020 bp, 11 predicted proteins | sample MGYA00380185_ERZ808029 | MGnify/ENA primary metagenome ERZ808029 (study PRJEB31490, sample SAMN06133404) | mouse gut metagenome | isolation source: M2_3 | host: mice | place: China: Chengdu | collected 2015-05 ... | reverse complement strand
GTTGATAGAGGATGGAAAACAGAGGGGAGATGCTGTGTATGAAAAGGTGTTGGAACAGCTGCGACACCAATGTATAAACGGATCATGTTGAAATGATGCCGGAACAAAGAAGGAGGACCATAGCAGGATGATTGTATTAAAGGGGGCAGAAGTTTCTGCCAAAATCCGGGAGGATGTGCAGAAGATGTTAGGAGAGCTGGGAGGCATCATTCCTAAGCTTGCGATTGTCCGGGTTGGAGAAAATCCAGATGATTTGTCCTATGAGCGGGGCGCTGTGAAAAAGATGGAGAATTTTGGACTTAGGGTTCAGTGCTACGGGTTTCCGGCTGATATAGAAGAAGAGACATTTTTAAGGGAATTAAAAAGTATCAATGAAGATGGGGATATTGACGGAATCTTAGTGCTTCGCCCGTTGCCTTCTCATATATCTTCTAAGGCAGTGGAGGAGGAGATTCATCCAGGGAAAGATTTGGACGGAATTTCTCCGGTTAATATTGCCAAAGTGTTTTCCGGGGATGAAACCGGATTTGCTCCATGTACTGCGGAAGCTGTGGTGGAAGTTTTAAAACAAAACCAGATTCCTATCACCGGAAAGCGGGTGGTAATTGTGGGGCGGAGTATGGTGGTAGGGAAACCTTTGTCCATGTTAATGTTAAAGGAAAATGCCACTGTAACCATATGTCATACGCGGACTCAGGATCTTTTTAGAACCTGCAGGGGAGGGGAAATCCTGGTGGCAGCAGCTGGCAGGGCAAAGATGATAAACCATGAGTATGTTGGGGAAAAGGCGGTTGTGATTGATGTGGGAATCAATGTGGATGACAGGGGAAAGCTTTGCGGGGATGTGGACTTTGAGGACATTCAGGACAAAGCAGCCATGGCTACTCCGGTGCCGGGAGGAGTGGGAACTGTCACCACAGCAGTTCTTGCCAAACATCTGGTACGGGCTGCCAGGATGAGAAGATAATGTGTGACTGAAAGATGTGGCAGAAAAAGAAAGGATTTCTATTTCAAATATGAAAATTTTACTGGTAAATGGAAGCTGTAATTTGCGGGGATGTACCTTTACAGCGCTGGAGGAGATTGCAGGTGTTTTGAAAAAGGAAGGACTGGAGACTGAGATCATTTCTCTGGGGGGAGAGCCGATTCGGGATTGCATTGGCTGCGGGGCCTGCATAAAATGTGGGGAATGTGTCTTTGGAGATGATCTGGTGAACTTGTTTGTAAAAAAAGCAAGGGAGGCAGACGGCTTTGTGCTTGGGACGCCCGTATACTATGCCCATCCCAGCGGACGGCTTTTGTCCTTTTTGGACCGGGCCTTTTATTCCGGAGGCAGTGCCTTTGCTTTTAAGCCAGGAGCAGCAGTGGCATCAGCCCGACGTGCAGGAACTACTGCGTCAGTTGATGTGTTAAATAAATATTTCACCATAGCCCGTATGCCGGTAGTTTCTTCCAACTACTGGAATATGGTTCACGGCAACACCCCGGAGGAAGTAAGACAGGATTTGGAAGGAATGCAGATTATGCGGGGGATTGGACAAAACATGGCGTGGATGGTAAAATGTATTGAGGCAGGAAAAACGGCAGGAGTCGGGTATCCTGTGACGGAAGAAAAGGTAAGAACCAATTTTATTCGGTAGGAATATCTGCATAAGGTTTTTGCATCAGGTGGATTTTTGATGGCTTTGCGGGGAATTTTTCTTTAAAAAAGATGAAACTTCTAAGCTGTTACATAATTTGCACAGGGAGGAACCAGGCATGTATCGTTGCCATATTGATTTTTACTTTATAGGATGTCAGCGCAGAATATCAGAACAGATAAAAAGCATATCTCCGCTGGAGTACTTCAGCCATGAATTTTTTGAAAGCACACAGCCAGAGGAAGCGTTGGCATCCAGGGCAGACCTGATTTTGGCAGATGTGCAGGCGTTGGAGACGCAGGAAGGGCTGGACAGGTTGATTCAGATGAAACCCCAAAAAGCCCAGCTGATTCTACTTGCTAAAGAAGATCCCTTCCGTTTTTTGGATATACAGTTGTCAGACATTAAGGATGTGTGGATGCTTCCCATGTCAGACGTAGAACTTCGGTTTCGTTTTCAGCGATGGCAGCAGGAGTATAAGGGAGAGAAAGATTTCTGGCAGGCCAGCCATTTTCTGGAAGCTACCATTGACAATATTCCAAGCTTGATCTGGTATAAGGACAAAAAGGGCATTCACGAAAAAGTAAACAAAAGTTTCTGTAAGACAGTGAATAAGACAAGAGAGCAGGTTGAAGGTCAGGGCCATGCATATATATGGGATGTGGAGGAAGATGATCCTGCCTGTATTGAGTCGGAAGAAGAAGTGATGCGTCTGGAGAAAACCTGTATTTCCGAGGAAACGATCAAAACAGGAGAAGGAGAGAAAAATCTTACTGTTTACAAATCTCCTTTGTATGATCTGGACGGGAGCGTTATGGGAACCGTGGGAGTGGCCATTGACGTGACCCAGGAAAGGGTTTATAAACAGGAAATTATTAAGAAAAGCCATGCCCTAGAAACCATTTTTACCACTATGGATTGCGGGGTAATGTGCCATACTTTGGATGGTTCCCGAATTTTGAGTGTAAACCGGGCTGCTCTGAAAATTCTTGGTTATGAGTCCCAGGAGGAACTGTTAGCAGATGGGTTTCATCTGGTGGCGGCTTCCATTTTAAAGGAGGATAGGGAACGAATCCAGGAGAGAATCCGCACTTTGAAAAAGGAGGGGGATAATGTCAGTGTGGAGTACCGGGTTCGTCACAAGAATGGAGAAATTCTCCATATTACGGGAAATGTCAAGCTGATTAAAGAAAACGAAACCTTGTTCTATCAGCGTTTTCTCTTGGACTGTACGGCTCAGAAGCTTCAGGAAGAAAAGGACAGACGGCATCAGCTGGAGCTGATTCATGCTTTAAGCATTGATTATAATTTGGTGTGTTTTTTTGATCTGGACACAGATACAGGTACAGCGATTCAGATGGATGACAGTTACAGCGGTCTGTTTGGATCGGTATTTTTTGGTGGGTTATCCTTGAAGGAAAGCATGGGCTTTTATATTGAAAAGTATGTCTTTGAAGAGGATAAAGAACGGATGTTAGAGTCCCTTTCTTTAGAAAGACTGAAAAGGGAGCTGATAGAGAATCTTACTTATTATGTGAGTTATCGTGCCTATGTGGGCGAGGAAGTCAACTATTTCCAGGTAAAGGTGGTTCGAACCGGAGAGTGGGAAGAGCGTCACAGCGTTGTTTTGGGGATTCGCAATGTAGATGAGGAGACTCGAAGGGAGATGAAGAAAAAGGAACTTTTGGAAGATGCTCTTGCACAGGCAAATCGGGCAAGCAAGGCAAAAAGTGTATTTCTCTCCAATATGTCCCATGACATTCGCACACCTATGAATGCTATCGTCGGTTTTACTTCTCTGGCGATTACCCATATAGACCGGAAAGAACACGTAGAGGAGTATTTAAAAAAGATTCAGACTTCCGGGAATCATCTTTTAAGTCTGATCAATGATGTGCTGGATATGAGCCGTATTGAAAGCGGTAAAATCACCTTGGACGAACAACCTTGCAGTCTGCCGGATATACTTCACGGACTTCGCAGCATTGTGCAGGCGGATATCCGTTCAAAGCAGCAGGAACTGTACATTGACACAGCGGATGTGTTGGATGAGGATATATACTGTGACCGGTTGCGGTTAAATCAGGTATTGTTGAATCTGATAGGCAATGCCATTAAGTATACAGGTGCAGGAGGCATTGTAAGCGTTCGGATTACAGAAAAGGCCGGAGCGCCGGAAGGATATGCAAACTACGAATTTTGCATTAAAGATACAGGCATTGGCATGAGTCAGGAATTTGTGGAGCATATTTTTGAACCCTTTGAGAGGGAGAGAACTTCTACAGTCAGCGGGATTCAAGGAACGGGCCTGGGCATGGCGATTACAAAGAATATTGTGGATATGATGAATGGTTCCATTGAAGTAAAAAGCCAACAGAATGTAGGGACGGAAGTTACTGTGGCTTTTACATTCCGCTGCAATATAGGGACAAAGGAAATACCCGATATTCCGGAGCTGAAAGGGTGTCGGGCGCTGGTGGTGGACGATGACTTTAATGCCTGTGACAGCGTGTCCTATATGCTTCAGCAGATTGGTTTGCGGGCAGAGTGGACGTTATCTGGAAAAGAGGCGGTGCTGCGGACCCGACAGGCAGTGATGCGAAAAAACGCATATCATGTGTATATTGTAGACTGGCTGCTGCCTGACATGAACGGGGTTGAGGTGGTGCGGAGAATCCGAAAGGAGACGAAAACGGATGTGCCCATTATCATACTTACTGCCTATGACTGGTCAGAGATTGAACAGGAGGCAAAAGAGGCGGGAGTCTCTGCTTTTTGCAGCAAGCCGCTGTTTTTGTCAGAGCTGCAAAGATGTCTGAAGTATGTGGTGAACGGGGGAGAAAAACAAGAGAAAAAGGGAAAGAAAGAACAGGAAAAGCTGCGCAGCGGTCGGATTTTGCTGGCTGAAGATAATGAGCTGAATCAGGAGATTGCCACAGCTATTTTAGAAGAGGCCGGTTTTTTGGTGGAAGTGGCAAAAGACGGACAGACTGCTGTGGATATGGTGAAAAATTCAGAGCCGGATTATTACCGGGTGGTACTGATGGATGTGCAGATGCCAGTTATGGGGGGCTATGAAGCCACAAGAACCATTCGCGGTCTGGAGGACAAAAAACAGGCTTCCATTCCGATTGTTGCCATGACTGCCAATGCTTTTGATGAGGACCGGCGGGAAGCGCTTCAATGCGGAATGGATGGTCATATTACAAAGCCGATTGATATGAAAAATCTGTTTGATACCTTGGATGAAATTCTAGCGTAAATTTTTCGGTAAAGTTAAGCCACAGGTTACAGCGGAGTCTTAGAGGGTGCAGATGCCCGAAATGAGTTTTCAAACACATTCTAAGATTCCGCTGTTTGTGTGTATTGAAAGGCAAGCCGCGGGCTTTTGTTTTTGAGATAAATGGTTCCACAGGGCTGGAATCCATTTTTCTTTAACAAGTTCTGCATGGGAAGATTGTCTTTATGGGTGTCAATCCGCAAATTGCCGCCGCTTTTCTTCACACACCAGTTGATGCAGAAAGTGGCAGCTCCTTTTTGGATTCCTGGTGAAGCGACCCGATGCATAACACCGTAAGGCTTGTCGTTTAACCAAGCGCCTTCATAGATCTTGGCGTAATCTGGCTCCTCCTCATTGGCAAAGTAAAAGATGGCCAAGGTCTGTCCGCCTTCCACACACAGATAGCTGCAGCCGCGCCGGATATCCTCTTGCACCAGTTCTTTTGGGGGATAGAAATTGTTCCACTGGCTGGGATTGCCGTGTTCTTCCATAAATTGTCGTGCCTTTGCATAAAGGGACAATGCCATGTCTAAATCGTCCATGGTAGTTTTTCTTATTTCCATGCACCAGTCTCCTTTTTTCTAATTTATTTTTATTTCTGATTCGTTTTTAAAATATACTGTAGCATAGTTTCCAAATTCTGTAAATAAAAATTGGGAGTTTTCAGGGGGTTTCAAATCTTCTTTGTTTATGGTATACTAAAGTGTATTTGAAAATTTATTCCGCCATCTGCATTTCCAAGTTAGTGTAAGATTGGTGTGCTGCAGGTACTGGTGTATTGGCGCTTGCAATCGGTTTACAAAAAGAGGAGGCACAATTATGAAAAGGGTGATTACCATCAGCCGTGAGTTTGGAAGCGGTGGACGGGAGATCGGATTCTGTCTGGCAGAGAAGCTTGGGATTCCGTTTTATGATAAGGAAATTATTTCCATGGCAGCGGCAGACAGCAATATTGCGGAGGATGTATTTCATGCCCATGATGAGGTGCTTCGGCATCAGGAGCAGACGGACCATAAATATGTTTCGGTGAATCCGTTTTCTGTGTTATATGAAGTGCCGGTTCAGGATCAGCTGTTCATGGCCCAGTCTCAGATTATCCGCAGGCTGGAGCAGGCAGGTCCTTGCGTGATCATTGGTCGATGTTCGGATATTGTGGTGGAAGATGGCTTTCATGTTTTTATCTGCGCCAGCATGAAAAAGAGAGCGGAGCGGATGCAGCAGCTGAAAGCTTTGGAGAGTGTAAAAAAAATGGAAAGCCGGATTCGGGAGATTGACCAGAGGCGGAGAGATTACTATCAATATTACAGCGGCAATGAATGGGGAAATCCCAGAAATTATCATCTTTGCCTGAACAGCGGAAAGCTGGGGATGGAAAGATGTGTGGACATGATTTTAGCCTGTCTGAATATCTAAGCCAAACACCCCGTTGCTTGCAACGGGGTGTGGTTTATGGTTGGGGAAAATAAAATCTTTACCATTTCTTTGATATGCAATGCATGATTATCCCATCCCTCTTACATTCAATTCCTGACAAAGATAAGTCAAATCTACGGTCCAGAGATTTCCCCGGTCCAAGATGGCTTCCAGGTCTTTGCGGGCATTTTCATCATCTCCTGTCCAGTGCCAGCGGTAAGCCCGGTCCAGCTGATAAAGGCTTATGTTGTCCGAATCCAGCTCAATAAGGCGAGTTAAGTCCTGGATGTGGCGTTTGCAGCGGTGAGTAGTAGCTGCGGTGGGGCAACGGCCCCGAAGGGCCATAATATTGTCTGGGTCCAGTTCCAGAACCTTAGTCAAATCCCGGTCCATATCCGGTTTGTGGCTTAAACCACAGGCTTTGCCCTCCATCTGATTCCAGCAGAAGGCCCTAAGAAGGTAGAGAGAATGGTTATCCGGACTGGTTTTGACGGCATCAGTAAGCACAGACACAATCTCTTGGTATTTTTCCTGGGCAAAAAGCTCTGTAATTTTTGGGCAGATATGTTCGGACTCCACAGCCTGACAAAGGGCATAGAACCGGTCAGTAAGGGCATTTGGCAGAATGGGAGTGTCTGGTATCTGGGAGCTTTGATTTGGTGTGGCAGTTTGGTAAGAAGGGGTAGTGCAAGTGGTGCTTAGAGTTCGGTTAAACCGTTCCTTTGGTGGACAAAGCAAGTCAAAGTCAAAGCCCAGAGCTTTCATAAAATCGACCATCTGCCAGCAGTCACCGACCACCGATTTGTCTGTATCATAGGCAGATACTCCAATCTCTTCCTCATCCCAGGGAATCAGATAACGTTCCACCTGTTCTTCTGACACGCCAAAACATCGTTTTATTATCTTGGCATTGCCTGGTTTATGGAAAGATTTCTTTACTTCAGAATAACCGGCAAGGCTGGAAAAGGAATCGATTTCTTCTTTTTTTTCCCAAAGGCAGTAACTCCAAAATTCGCCGTTGTAAATAGAAAGCATCATCACCGGACTCTCCAGAAGGGAAGACATTCTTTCTGCCACAACTTTACCGCCGTAGCATCCGTCATTTAAAAGGACGGCAGGGCCTTTGTCAAAGAGATGCCAGCGGCACTCATCTGGCTGAATCCACATTTGAGAATCTTCCGTACAGATCTTAAAAAATGTCTGGCATTTGGGATTGTCACCTTCTGGAAAAAGGATGGTTTGCAAAAAGAGTCCCATATGAATTACTCCTGTAAAAATATTTTTTACTGATACATTTTTGTTTTTATTGACTTTTTTTATCATATCACATAATCTATTGAAAAAACAAGTGCAGTTGGACAACAGGAGGAATGGTTTTATGATACAATATAAAAGGCTAAGCACAGATGAAATCAGCCGCCAGTTATTTAAAGATTTTATCCGGCATCAGAATGTGACAAAATGCTGGCGGAAAGAGCGGGGAGAGTGGGTGGTTAAGGAAGCGCCGTTTGTGGATGACTGGACAGAGGAGGACTATGAGTTTTTAGTTTCCTGTTTGAAAAACACAGTTCTTTTTGGAGGCTTTGTCTATGGCGCCTTTTGTGATGGGAAATGTAAAGGGTTTGTTTCAGTGGAGTCAGAATGGTTTGGAAATGAACAGGAATATCTGGATTTATCCAGCATTCACATTTCGGAAGATATGAGGAAAAAAGGGATTGGAAGGATGCTTTTTCTTGCGGCGAAGGAATGGGCAAAAAAGCAGGGGGCAAAAAAGCTATATATATCCGCCCATTCTGCTGTGGAAACCCAGGCTTTTTACCGTTCTATGGGATGTGTTGAAGCAAAGGTATACAATCAAAAGCATGTAGAGCAGGAACCTTATGACTGTCAGTTAGAGTGCAGTTTGTAAATGGAATCGGACATGAAATCAGTTGTGCCAGAGACAGATAAGCTGATACAGAACATTCATGTCCGATTTTTTTAGTTGGAATCACCTGTTTCGTCGGAACCATCAGAGATGATGCCGGCAATTTTAGAATCGATTTTTAGAAGCCCAAGGTTTCTCCCACCAGAATAACTTTAATTTTTCCTTCCGGACGGCAGATTCGGGTCCGAACCATGGAGGCACAAATACTGGTTTTGCTCAGACAGTCTGCGCAGGTGCCGGTATAGTTACATGGATTCTCAATAGGGAAGCGCTGAGCGTTTAAGGGAGCAGCGATGGTGCGGCTGCGGGTTTCCCCATCTGCAATGGTCTTTGTTACTTTATTCATACCTGCTACCACAATAACACTTTTCGGGCCAAAGATCAGGGCAGCCACCCGGTTTCCATTGCCGTCAATGTTATAAAGCTGTCCATCTTCGCTGATGGCATTGCTGCTCATAAGGTAAGTGTCGCAAAGAAGAGCTTTGCGCATCAGTTCCCGTCCCTCCTCCGGGGTGGCGGCGTCTGCCCGGTCAATAACCTTGTTGGTCTCTTTTACCTTTTCAATGATGCCTAACTGGGCCAGTGTCAGGGAACCGCCCCAGGCCACTACATCATCAGCAGGAATCAGGGAGAGAACCTTTTGGGTGGCTTCCTCCTTTGTAGGACAGTAAAAAGCCTCAAAGTGGCGACGTTTCAATGCTTCCACCACTCGGGGTCCCAGTTTGTCGGCTTGTTTTTCAAAGGGTGTTGTGCGTTCGCTCATAACATGACCTCCATACAATATTATTTTTGAAAATGATCCCGCATAAGGGCAATTTCCCTGGCATAGCCGTCCAGATCATTGGGGGTTTCCAGGTAAAAGGGCAGATGTCTTAGGGCCGGGTGGTTTACGACCCGAATGAGAGCATCCTTACCAATATGTCCTTCGCCAATACGGGCATGCCGGTCTTTGTGTGCGCCTAAGGGGTTCTGGCTGTCGTTTAAATGGACGGCTTTTAAGCGTTTTAAGCCAATTATCTGATCAAATTCTGCCAGAACTTCATCCAGATGGTTTACAATGTCATATCCCCCGTCCCATACATGGCAGGTGTCCAGACAGACCCCCATTTTGTCGGATAATGTAACCCGGTCCAAAATTTCCCTAAGCTCTTCAAATGTTTTTCCGACCTCACTGCCTTTGCCAGCCATGGTTTCCAGAAGAACGGTGGTGGTTTGTTCCGGTTTGAGAATCTGATTCAACATGTCAGCTATGTAGGTGATGCCAATTTCCACTCCTTGTTTCACATGGCTGCCTGGATGAAAATTGTAGCAGTTTCCGGGGGTAAACTCCAGCCGTCTAAGGTCATCCGCCATGGTGTCGCGGGCAAACTCTCTTAGATGTTCATCTGCAGAGCAGGCGTTTAACGTATAGGGAGCATGGGCCAGAATCTGATGAATCCCATGTTCTTTGGCATAGGCCAGGAAAGACTCCACATCAGCCAGATTCAGTTCTTTCACGCTGCTTCCCCTGGGATTTCGGGTGAAGAACTGGAAGGTGTTGGCGTTTATTTTCACTGTCTCTTTTGCTATGGAGAGGTAGCCTTTGGAAAAAGACAGATGGCATCCGATTGTTAGCATATAAAGTTCCTTTCTGAGATTGAAATAAATAGGTGCCTTTGCATTTTATTCTTGTACCTTTAAATATATCTCAATTAACAGGGAATGTAAATGATTTTTTAAAGGTTATAGTTTCCCTGCCCCGTAAACAGCGACCATATGTTGACAGACAAGATAATCAAGAGTATGATGAAGGAAGAGAAGAGATAAGCAGAAGCAAACCATAATAATGGAAAATAGATAGAGAAAAAAATAAAACATGAACGAAAAAGAAAGATGAAAAATGGAGGATAAAAATGATTCGCTGTTGTATATTCGATTTGGATGGAACACTGTTGGATACGGTGAAGGCGCTGACTTATACGACGAATCTGGTTCTGGCTCGGTTTGGGTATGGTCCGGTGGATGAAGACCATATGAAGCGGTTTGTGGGGGATGGTTATAAAATGCAGATGGAGCGGGCGCTTCGGTTTGCGGGAGATGAAAATCTGGACCATTATGAGGAGAGTCTGTCCCTCTATATGGAACTGTTTGCAAAGCATTGTCTCTATGAGGTAAAGCCTTATGAAGGAATTAGGGAATTACTGGAAGGACTGAAGAAAAAAGGAATTTTAACAGGAGTGCTGTCGAACAAACCTCATGCCCGGACTGTGGAAAATATTGAGACGATATTCGGAAAGGGATATTTTGACGCAGTGCTGGGAGAACAGCCAGGAGTGGCGAAAAAACCGGACCCGGCAGGAGTGAGACAGATTCTCAAACAATTTGGCGCAAAGCCGGAGGAATGTCTGTATTTTGGGGATACCAATACAGATATGAAAACTGGTTTAGGGGCTGGACTTATTACTGTGGGAGTTACCTGGGGATTCCGGCCAAAGGAGGAGCTGGAAGCGTTTCATCCCCACTTTATCATTCAAAACCCCCTGGAAGTGTTTGAGAAAGTTTTAGTTGAATGATGTGCATTTTTATACATTTCCTCTTGATAATTTTTGAAAAGTATGTATAATGGATAAAGTCAACAGGATTTATGACTTTATTATATTTATGCACCACATCCAGGAAGGACGAAGGCAGGATTGTATGGGATGTTGTGTAAGAGGAGGACAATTATGAAAAAGAAATTTTTGGCATTGGGACTGGCAGTGACCATGGCAGCATCTCTGGCAGGCTGCGGCGGCAGTGGTCAGTCCGAGACTTCAGCAGCAACCACAGCAGCCACAGAATCTGCAAAAGCAGAGGATACCGGCGCTGAGAGCAAGGCAGACGAAGGGAGCAAGGAAGAAAGCGAAAACAACAATGAAGCAGGAGCTGATTTACAGACAGTGACTCCGGGGAAGCTGACTATTGCAACCAGCCCGGATTTTGCTCCGTATGAGTTTTATGCCATTGGTGAGGACGGAACTCCTACTCTGGCTGGTTTTGACATGGCTCTGGCCCAGTATATAGCAGATGATTTGGGATTGGAGCTGGAGATCGTTACTGTGGATTTTGATGGTGTGTTAAGCGAGCTGCAGACAAAGTCTGTGGACCTTGGCATGGCTGGTCTTTCTCCGGACCCAAAGAGAGAGTCCATCATGGCGTTTTCCGACCTGTACTACATAGGCGGTCAGTCCCTGGTTACGGTGAAGGCAAATGCCGAGACTTATAATACATTAGAATCCATCAATAAACCAGAAGTTTCCGTTGGCGCTCAGATCGGTTCCATTCAGATGGATTTGGCTACAGCGAACTCTCCGGATGCGGACATTGTGCCCCTTCCCAAGGTGACAGATATTATTGCAGAACTTCTGGCCGGGAAGCTGGATGCCGCCTACATTGAGACCGATGTGGCAAAAAGCTACCAGAAAAATTACCCGGAATTGGAGATTGTTGTGGAAGTTCCTTATGAGCAGGAAGGTTCTTCTATCGGCGTATGCAAGGGGAATGACGCTTTGCTGGCAGCAGTAAATGGTTCCATTGCCAAGGCTCTGGAAGATGGTTCTATGGAAAGATTTATTGCAGAGGCCAATGAGCTGGCATCTGGTGAGAAATACGAAGGTCTGTTGGACGAGAACGAACAGATTCAACAGTAATCGGGTACACCGATCTGCTTTGGCGGATATTGGATTCCTCCCCGGATTGGTTGGGGAGGAATTGTTTTTTACTGTGAAAACTGCATACATGA
>ERZ808029.955-NODE-955-length-12039-cov-5.958368_pt1 | contig 12039 bp, 9 predicted proteins | sample MGYA00380185_ERZ808029 | MGnify/ENA primary metagenome ERZ808029 (study PRJEB31490, sample SAMN06133404) | mouse gut metagenome | isolation source: M2_3 | host: mice | place: China: Chengdu | collected 2015-05 ... | reverse complement strand
ATCACAACCGCGCCCTGGCCCACGTATTCCTTATCCAGCATTTTGGCGCGTCCCGCGGCAGCCACCAGGATTTCTGCGGATTGGCAGGCGCCCTTCAGGTCCGCTGTCCTGGTGTGGCAGATGGTAACGGTTGCATTTTCCTTAAGCATCAGCATGGACAGGGGGCGTCCAACCACCATGCTGCGCCCCACAATGGTCACGCGTTTCCCGCTTATGGCAATCCCGTTGGCCTTCAGGACTTCGATGACGGCTTCCGCCGTACATGGGGCAAATCCCGTGCCGTCCCCTGCAAATACCTTTGCAATATTGGAAGGCGATATCCCGTCCAGGTCCTTTGCCGGGTCAATGACCCGTTCAATATCCGCCTCATGAATCTGCTTTGGAAGGGGACGCAGCAACAGGATCCCGGTCACATCCTCGTCCTGGTTGATGTTGATGAACGCTTCCTTAAATTCCTGGTGGCCTATATCCTCAGGAAATACGTAGGACTGCACCCGAAGCCCAAAGCTCTCCATCTTTTTAGTGGCCCCCCGCTCATATGACATGTCGTCCGGGCGTTCCCCCACCCTGACAATCGCAAGCTTCGGCACGTTCCCGCCCAGTTGTTCAAGCATCTGGGCTGCCTGCTCCTTCATCTTTGCAGATACCTCTGCACCTTTCAGTAATTCCATGGCTGTCTTCCTTTCTGACTTTGTGAAAATTGATGGATCCTTACATCCCCCGGGCGTACAGACGGGGATGCGGCCCCTATCTCAGCTGGTCCAGCACCTTTGCATAAATCCGGTCCGCCCACGCGGTCCCCTCTTCAATTAACTGCCCGGCCCTGGCGTTCAGTTCCTCTGCCTTCTCCCTGTTTTTCATGGATTTGGTGTTAATATACACATTCATGACCGCGCCTAAAAGCGAGGCGCGGATAAACTGCACGCCCACACCCACGTCGCTGACCGCAAGACGGCTGCCCTTATCCCCAAGGATTTCAAGGATGCCCAGCATGGCAACCGCATGTTCCATGATTTCAAGGGGAACAAAGCTGGCATCCAGAAGCCGCTCCTCCATGACCCTTTCCTTATAAGCCTTTTCTTCCTCCGTAAGGGACGGAAGGCTGTAGCACTGTGCCAATGGCGCAAACACCTGCGCATCCCTGTCAGCCAGCGTGACAAAGGCGGCCTGGAGTTTTTGCATCCGTCCCAGAAGTTCCTTTATCTCTGCTTCCACGTCCGCATACTTTTTCTTCCCAATGGTCAGGTTCGCAACCATCTGTCCCAGCGCATTACCCAGGGCGCCTGCCAGGGCGCTGGCTCCTCCTCCGCCCGGTACCGGCTCCCTGGATGACAGGACCTCCAGGAATCCTTCTATTGTTTTCTGTTCAACCATTCTGTTCTCCTTTCCTTATCCCTTTGTTCCAATTGGGCGCAGCCCAATCCCGTCACACAATCTTAACCCCCATAAGCTTGGCAAGTTCCGCTGCCTGGAAAAGATTTACCTTCACGCCTGCAAGTTCCGTGTACTGGTCTGATACCATTATATTGTCAATGGTGCAGTCTGACAAGTCCATTCCTCTCAGCAGGGTCTTGAAAAAATCCACGCCGGTAAAGTCTGTCCTGGAGCATATGGTTTTCTTGAACCTGACCTCGGACAGGAATGCCTCCCTTAAGCTGCATCCCCTTATCTCTGAGAATTCCCAGAAAGCCATGGAAAAATTGGCGTACCGGAACTGGCTGTCCGTCAGCTTCACCCACTTAAAGCTTGCATTGGAAAACCGGCTCCCATCTCCTTTGCAGCCCTCTGCCCTGGTGTTCTTCCAATAGCTGTCCTCAAAAGAGCTGTTGGAAAAATCGCATTTATCAAACACCACATTGCAGAAGGATGCACCTGTAAAATCACAGTCCGTAAACCTGCACCTTACAAAATGGATGGAGTCAAATTCCAGCTTCTGCCCCTTAATGGAGTCAGCTGTTTCATCTGTATACGTCCGGCCTGATAACGTCCATTCCTCTTCAGCCGCCTGCAGGATATCTTCTGATAACATAATATCCTCCCTAACTGTTGGACTTGGCGTGGAGTTCTTCCACATCCAGACGGATGACCGCTGTCAGCTTAAGCATCGGGTCCGGATATTCCCACCGGCCGCCTCCCGCCATGTGCTCCATGATGCAGTCCAGCCCATGGCGTTTCTCCTCCAAGTCATCCACCACGGTAATCCTGCCTTTCCCGATAATACTGCTGTACTCAAAGGAAAAACCGCATGCCTCATCAGCCGTCACCAGGCGATGGTCCGTATCCATCTCAAAACCGGCATATCCATTCTGGCGTATCAGATCGATTTTACGCCCCTTGGCCGCGCCGTGGAAGTAAAATGCCTTCCCGGCCTTGTCATATCCGAAATTCACCGGCACGATGTATGCACATGCCCCGTCCGCCAAAGCAATCCTCATGCACTGGCAGGCATCGATGATTTTCTGTATCCTGTCACTCTCCGTGATTTCCCTGTCTTTTCTTCTCATGTCTGTTTCTCCCTGTATTAATCCGTCACAAAACCTGTATCCGTGCCCTGCTTCCCCCGCTCTTTTCCTTCACCACCACAATCTGGCGCTCAATCCGCTCCTTTAACTCGGTTACATGGGAAATGATTCCCACCAGCCGTCTTCCCTCTGCCAGGTCCCCCAATGCCTTCATTGCAAGATTCAGCGTATCCTCATCCAGGGAGCCAAAGCCCTCGTCCACAAACATGGTGTCCAGGCGTATGCCGCCTGCCGCGGACTGGATTTCATCGGACAGCCCCAGGGCCAGGGACAGGGATGCCTGGAAGGACTCACCGCCGGACAATGTCCGGACACTGCGCTGCGTGCCGTTGTAATGGTCAACCACATTCAGCCCAAGGCCGCTTTTTCCGCGGTTATCCTCTTCGCTGCACCGCTTCAGCTCATACTGGCCTCCGCTCATCACCATGAACCTGGTATTGGCGCGTGCGATAATCCGTTCAAAATACGCCATCTGGACATATGTCTCAAATGTGATTTTTTCCTTTCCGCCCACTTCGCCAGCAGCGGTGTCGGCCAGGGACTTAACCCAGGTCCACTGCTGCTGTATTTCCTCCATGGCGTCCTTCTGTTTCAGTATCCGGCTATATGCGGCGCGGTTGGTTTCCAGGCGGTGATGGATACGGCTCTTTTTCTGTTCCTGTAAATCCAGTTCGGCCTTTGCCCTTTCCTGGGCAGCGGTCAGTTCCTCCATCTGCCGGGCCAGTCCCAATGCAGTCAGTTCCCGGTCCAGTCCTGCATCCAGCTCCGTATCCGGTTCCGTATCCGGTAGCTGCGCCCTCAGCGCTTCCATGCGGGATCTGGCGTCCGCCGCCTTCTGGCTCACCTCAAGATAGGTTTTTTCCGCTTCCCGGAACGCCTTCTCCCCTGCCTCAAAAGCCGCCCGTTTGCCGGCCAGTTCCTCCCGGGCCTGGTTCCTGTCCTTAAAGGGGAGTTTTCCGGCCAGCTCCTTTATCTGATCCTCCAGGCCCTTTTCCCTCTCTTCTGCCTCAATCAGGAGTTTCAGGACCTGCTGTCTCTTCTCTCCTGCTTCCTCCAGGGATTTCTGATGGCCCACCCGCGCCTTCTCCAGTTCCTCCTTATGCTTCAGACGGGCGCGGCACTCTGCGGCCCGCTTTTTCGCGGCTGCTTCCTGGCGCGCCAGCTGGTCCTTAAGCTCTCCCAACATGTCCTCCCATACTTTAAGGAAATGCTGCCGTTGCTCCATCCTGGCTGCCGGACTGCCGGCCGCCCCGCCATCTCCCCGGTCCTCTTCCTGGTTCAGACGTTCCCGCCACGCTTCCTTCCAGGACCCTACCTCTGCATCGATCTGCTGCCTCATCCTGGTATAACGCGTTTCCAGGCTTCCGGCCAGCCTGCCGGCCTTAAGGCTCAGTTCCGAGGCAGTCCTGGTCCTGGCTTCAGAATCTTTTGCGGCCTGATCCACCAATTCCTTTGTCACATCACAATCCGGATATGCACAGGGGAATGTGTCTGCGGGATTCCTGCCCCCGGCTGCAGGATTCCTGCCCCCCGCCGCCTGTCCCGGGCCTGCCGGGGCAGGATGTACCGTGGAACCGCATACCGGGCAGGGGCTGCCCTCCACCAGTTCCCTTGCCAGGATTCCGGCCTGGTTGTCCAGGAAACGCTGGTACAGGCTTTTGTATACCTGGTCCGCCCTGCGCCGCGTTTCATCCGCCTCCCTGTAGAGTTCCTGGGCCTGTTCCAGGTTTTTGCGCTCCCTGTGGTATTCAGAAAGTTCCCCCACAAGGGAATCCACCCTTGTCCTGTATTCTGCCAGCTTCTCAATGGCGGACTGGGCTGCTTGGTAATCCTCTCCTGCAGTCTTAAGGGCAGCCAGTTCATTGTCCTCCTTAAGAAGCTGCTCCCGCCACCGCGCTTCCTCCTCCTGGTTCCTCAGCGCATTGGCCTTAAGCCTGCCAATCCGTTTAAGGCATTCTTCCCGTCCCGCAGCCAGCCCGTCATACCGGGCATAGGACTTCATGGCCTCTTCCATCTTTGTGATGGTGACCATAAGGATATCCCGTTCTGCCTGGCCTTCCTTTTCCTTATTATAATTCCCTTTGGCAGCAGCCAGCCTGGGGGCCTCCCTGTCCAGGATCAGGCGGGCCGCTTCCAGGTCCTTAAATACCTTTGACGCTGACTGCGCCTTTCCCAGCTTCAGCCCCAGGGCGGACATCTCCTCGCGGATTGCTTTCATCTTCCCGTCTAAGGCATTTTCCTCTTCCCGGTCCGCCGTAATCATCTGCTCCAGCAGGGCCAGCATGACCTCGAGGCTTCCCTTCTGCGCTTCCTTCCACCGGATTGCCAGGTCCTCCCTCTCATCGCCCGGGATGACGCCGCCCGTATACTGCTCAATACTCTTCCTGGTGTCTGCATACTGCCCGTACAGCGCCTTGGCCTGCTCCTTTAATTTTTCCTGGAACTGCTGGTACGGCCTGGTTCCAAAAATCTCACGGAATATGATTCCCCGGTCCTCCGTCTTACCGGAAAGGAGCCTGGAAAAGCTGCCCTGGGCCAGCATGGCAATCTGTGAAAACTGTTCACGGCTCAGGCCCAGCAGTGTTTCAATCTCCTGGGTCACGGCCTTGTCCCCCGTGATTACACGGCCGTCCGGCATGTGCAGTTCTGCATCCGGCTTTTCCTTTGTCTCCCCTTCCCCTCTCTGTTTTGCCCGCATGTATTCAGGATTGCGGCGCACAGAATACTCCATCCCATTATAGACAAATGACATTTCCACAAAAGTCCCCGCGTCCGGCAGCGCATATTTGCTTCGCAGCATCTTCGGCCTGCGGGCCTCGCCGCTGGCATTTCCATAAAGGGCAAATGTAATGGCATCAAATATCGTGGTCTTTCCCGCTCCTGTATCACCGCTGATAAGATACAGTCCCCGGTCCCCTAAAGCATCCATATCCAGTTTTATTTCCCCTGCATATGGCCCGAATGCGGATATGGTTAATTGTGTCGGTCTCAATGTGCATCCTCCCAGATTTTTTCCATCAGTCTTAAGGAAAACTCCTTCTGCTTCCCACTCATGGGCTGGTTATTCTGAAGTTCATACAACTCCCCGAACAGCTCCATGGGCGGCTTGCGTATCTCCCCGGCCTTATCCACGGACTGCCCTGACCTGGTGCGCTGGTTATCATAATCCAGCTTCATCACATTGGGATAGATGGAGCGCAGTTTCCCAATGGCATCCAGTATGTCCTCTTCGTCTGTCAGGGTGATATGCAGGTAGTCATCCACCGCGGTCCCCCGGTAAAATCCCAGGTCCGTCACCTGTTCATAGCTTCCTTTTATATTGCGCATATCATGCAGCGGCTTAAGGGGCCTGGTGGATACGGCCACATTTCCCTTTTCCAAAAGTTCCACTACGGTTACGGACTTCTTATGTCCTGCTTCAGAAAATGAATATTTAAGCGGGGTGCCGCAATAGCGCAGGGTTTCCCTGCCAATCTTCTGGGGTCCATGGATATGCCCCAGGGCCACATAGTCAAAATCCCGGAACCAGTCCGCGTTCACCTGTTCCAGCCCTCCGATGGACAGTTCCTCGGAGTCACAGGCAGATGCCCCCATGACAAACTGATGGGCCAACAGGATATTGCGTTCCCCTGGCCGGAATCCATTGGCTGTCATGTGCGTCAAGGCGCAGCGTACCCCGTCGTCAAAATCCTGGATCTCTTCATCCGGGAAACAGCGCCGCACCATGGCCGGCTTGATAAATGGCAGCATATAAATATACACGCTGCCGTAAGCATCCCTAAGTTCCACCGGCTCCACATGGCCGTCATACACAGGAGCCATGTGCACCCCTCTGCCAACCATCAGCTTCCCGCCAAAAGCCAGGCGCTCCGGGCTGTCGTGATTCCCGCTGATTACAAACACAGGCACGCCGCAATCAGCCAGGCTGGTGAGGAATGCATCAAATACCTGGACCGCCTCGGCAGGCGGCACCGGCTTGTCGTATACATCGCCTGCAATCAGCACAGCCTCCGGCTTTTCCTGGCCTATGATGGACAATATCTCATTCAGTATATATTTCTGGTCCTCCAGCATGGGAAATTCATTTACCCTTTTTCCTATGTGCAGGTCTGACAAGTGAATCAGTTTCATATATCTTCCTTCCTATTATTGTCTTATCCTTCAATGCAGTTGCTGCTCCATTCTTCCATACCGCGGTTCAGCACCGCCATATTTTATCCTGCCCTGATTCCACACCATTGTACTCTCAACATCATACCACGCAGACCACATCCATTACAAGCATTTCCATTGCGCGGAAATGGACTCTGTGGTAAATTATTACCATGACCAAAGAATCATAGTACAGGTGCATGTGCCGGTACATATGATAATAACATGTCACATGAAAATATCAGACAACGAGGTGAAACCAACATGAATCCAATGCTTATCCTACAGTTAAAGCCGGCCTGGGAGCAGTTTAAGGGCAGCCACCCAAAGCTTCTGAATTTTATAAAGGCTGCCTCCAAAGACAGTTTCCTGGACAAAGGCTCCCTGATTGAAATCAGCGTCACCAACAGCGCAGGAAAGACCATTGCATCCAATATACGTGTAAAGGAAGACGACCTGGCCTTCCTTTCCGCGTTAAAGGATGTGCTGGAAGATACACAAGTTTGAAAACAGCGTCAGCTGGTTCCTTGTCATAAGGAACCAGCTGACGCCGGTCTTTTATTTATATCGTTCCTCTAGGAACTCCCATTGTTCCTTACTGTCTCCATGTTCAAAAAGGAACTGCTCAATGGGACAGACCTTGCTATTATCCTTGGAGGATTTCACAAGGGGGATTGACTCTTCATAGGTAACTGCAACCCCCTTTTCATTCATTATCCTTAAACCGCCTTCGGATATCCTGACTGCATGGCATTCCCTGATGGGAATCTTTCCTGCCATGATTCCCATGGCAATGCCGGCCTGGTCTGCATAGAGGACCAGGTTCCCGGTTCCGGATAATCCGCCCTCATAGTATGCATGGTACATGCCTGCCACCGGACTCTTATCTGTTTCCCAGACGATATTGCCGGAATCATCGGTCAGGATTGCAAGAGCTTCCCTGGTTGATACTTTCTGCAACAAATCCCCTCTCATCATGACACCTGCCTTCACCTTTTACAGCCTGTCAGCGGCCTCTTTAATCCTCTTTAGTCCTTCCATGACAACCGGCCTGGGCGCTGCAAAGTTGAACCGCATGAATCCGTTCCCCTCTTTTTCCCCAAAGGTGGTCCCATCGTTTAATAACACCTTGGCATCCTTAAACATGAAATCTTTTAATTCTTTCTGTGTCTTAAAGCCAAGCCCGCGGCAGTCCAGCCAGATCATGAAGGTTGCTTCCGGATTCACTGCATGGATCTTGGGGATGTTCTCGTTGATATATGCCACTGCCTGGTTCTTGGTCTCGTTTAAATACGCAACGCACTGGTCCGCATAATCATCCCCATGGTTATAACATGCCATCAATGCTACATTTCCAAATATGTTCCGTCCCATGCCTTTTTTGTAAGTCTGCTGGTTCATCATCCTGCGGTAAATCTCTTCATTATGGGTAAACCATGCAGCGGTACGGAAACCAGCCACGTTAAAGGTTTTGGCAGGATTGATGAAGGTGACGGAATGGTTGGCAAATTCTTCTGAGATGCCGCAGAACGGTACAAATTCATGTCCGTCGAAAATAATATCCGCATGAATCTCATCCACACCGATCATTACATGATTGCGGATACACAGTTCTCCCATCCTTACCAGTTCTTCCCTGGTAAAGCATCTGCCGGTCGGGTTCTGTGGATTGCAGATAAAGAGGATCTTAACCTTTGGATCTGCTAATTTTCTTTCCAGATCCTCAAAGTTGATTTCATACCGTCCGTTAATCAGGTCCATTTCATTGAAAACAAGCTGGCGGCCGTTATTCTTCACCAAATCATGGAAGGGCGGATATACCGGGGTCTGAAGGAGGATCTTATCGCCAATACTTGAAAATTCTTCCGCAAACCAGATCATGGCCGGTATCACACAGGGTGAATAATCTATGTACTCAGGATTCAGGACCGTATTATGCCTTACTTTGTACCATCTGGCAATGCTTTCCTCAAAAGCAGTATCAATGTATGGATAACCGTAGTGATGAATCTCCACACGCTCCCTTAAGGCTTCTGTGACTTCAACCGGACTTGGGAAATCCGTGTCCGCAATCCAGAAGGGAAGTACATCTTCCGGGCACAGGGATGGGTCGTACTTCTTTGCGTCTGTTCCTCTTCTCTCTACACCTTTATCAAAATCATATATTATTTTACTCATGATGAAATCTCCTTTTCCTTCTTTAATAATAACATATTATCGCCCATTTTAGACAATTACATATGAAACAATCAGGTTACATATAAACATGGCAACCGCCGGGACAGAACACCTCTTTACAATGTCCATGATATCCAGTTCGGCCATGCCTGAGATGGCAATCACAACGCCTGCCACCGGTGACATACAGCGCCCGATGCCGGAGGACAGCTGCATCGGAAGGGCAATGGTAGCGGTGGAGACTCCCATCTGGGCCGTCACATCCGGCACCAGCGGGCCAAAGGCATACCAGGATGCGTTGCCTGAGCCAAGCAGCATGCCGGCAAAGAATGTTATCATTGACATCAATGCCATGGTAATGATGGGGGCGCTCTTAACAGCTGCCAGGGTATTGGAAATGATTGTAATACCGCCCAACAGTTTGATGGCTTCCGCAAAAACCGCCGCGCCGATCAGGATACTTACAACATTTGCAAATGAGTTCCCCATGGCTTTCATCACAACGCTGAAATCAGCCGTTACCTCTTTCCTGTCCTTTCTCCTTACCAGTTCCAGGATGAATACAAAGAACAGTCCAATCAGATTTGCCGTAACCACGTCCAGGTTGATGGATGGTATGAAACTGAACACGGTAATCAGGACCAGGGGTACGATGGGGAGCATTGCATAACATGCAGGGCAGCTGGCATCCTGAGGCATCTGCGCCTTTGTCACGGTACCTCCGGCTGATATATCTTTCTTATCCATATGCCGCAGATAGATGGGCAGGAATACAGCACAGATCAGGATCAGGATAGCTGCGGTTTTTCCCTGGTAGGTAAGGAAATAATCCATCATCGGCATTCCAACCACATTTTCTGCCGCAAATATGGCGCTTGAATCATTGGGTCCCCAGTCAACAAAACCACACATGATCATAACCGTTGCAGCGCTCAGCTTGCTGATTCCCAACGAGGTAAGTATGGGGAATGCAATGGCCATCAGGAGCATGGCCAGGCCTGCGTGGCTTGTGATTACCAGCTTTAACAGGGTGCCGATGATGAAGAGCATGCTTAAAACAATATATGGCTTCTTAATCTTCGATAATGGCTTGGTTGCCAGGTATGCCAGCTTTGTGGATGCCCCGATATGGGACATGTAAACAGCGTATCCTGTTACCATCATTAAGGTCAGTCCAACACCGGATGCATTGGATTTAAATGCGTTGGCCGCATAAGCGAACACATCTATGACAGCATTTCCGGTAGTCTTATCCCCCATGATTGAATTACCGCCAATGATAGCCGATATCAGCAGGATTGCCATGCCTGATACCAGGAATACAAAAACAGAATTATACTTTTTGATTACCAGCGTTGCAACTATGACTATGTACAGCAGCGTTAATATCACAGCTATAGTATTATTCATTCTACCTCTCCTGTCTCTTGCAGAGGACTGTTTTTATTTTCCGGAAAATAGTACAGCCCCCGCGATTCTTTCATTTTAATTTTTGTGCAAACCGGCCTGCAGTACCGGGTTTGGTAATGATACAGATATACATGACTCATATTTTTGTTGTTTAGTTTCTTAACCTTTAGTTTAGTATGTATACCTCTTGTTTAGATTCTAAACCTTTTCCATTCCTTTGTCAATATCAATGATACAAATTGTCAACATGCACGAATACCATATCTATATTTTGTGCAATCTATCCAATTCTATTCCTATAAATAAAACTGCTTCCTTATCCAGCCCTGAAAAAAATCGAGTAGGAGGGAGTGATTAGCTCCCGTCCTCTCACACCACCGTGCGTACCGTTCGGTACACGGCGGTTTCAACAGTTGACGTGCACCGACTGATAGGCGGCGGCTAAATCATAAAAGCCGCTACTTATCAGTCTTTCTTTTGTCATTGCCAGATTCACCGCTACCGTATGCGTCGTAAACCAATGACCTCTCCGGCTGTTCCCTGCCTGCCATGCCATATCTTCCGGCACTCCCATTTTCCGCAGGTTCTTTACCTTCGTTTTCGGTTTCTTCCATTGCTTCCATATACACATTCGAATTCTGTGGTATAGCCACTTATTGAGTTCGTCTATTCGGTTCTTCATATCTGCTATTCCGTAATAATTCAGCCATCCCCGCATATACACTTTTATCTTTGCTAATGCAGGGCGTATGCTCTGAACAGACCTTCGGGAACTAAGGGCTTTCAGCTTTGACTTCATCTTCTTCCATGACTTTCCATGAACCCGGACATAGATGCCCTTTCCGTTCTTTCCCAGTGTAAAGCCAAGAAACTTAAAATTTCGGATTGCAAATACGCTGACTACACGGCTTTTCTCTTGGTTCACCTTCAGTTTCAGCGTCCCTTCCAGATATTTCGTGCTTGTCTCCAGCAGTCTCTTTGCGGCTCTGTCGCTTTTCGCCAGCAGCACGATGTCGTCTGCATAACGGACAAATATAACTCCCCGTTTCTGATACTCCTGGTCAAACTCATTCAGATAGATGTTTGCCAGCAGGGGGGAAAGATTTCCCCCTTGCGGCGAACCTTCTTCTGTCTCCATGACTACTCCATTTTCCATGACACCACTCTTTAGGTACCTCTTAATCCACTGGATTACCCTTTCGTCCTTTACATTTCTGCGCAGGATATTTAGGAGTATCTCATGGTTCAAGGTGTCGAAGTATTTTGACAAGTCCATTGCTACCGCATGGGTGTATCCCTGCTCTGCATACTCCTTTACCTTCTGAATGGCATCCTTCGCACTTTTCCCCGGGCGATAACCGTAGCTGTTCTCCGAGAACAACGGCTCGTAGACCGGTGTAAGGCGCTGTGTTATAGCTTGCTGGAAAATGCGGTCTTTTACTGCTGGAATACCAAGCTTTCGTATTCCGCCGTCTGGCTTGGGAATCTCCACCCGTCTCACCGGGCCGGGGGTGTACTTTCCCCTTTTAATTCTCTCGATAAGTTCTTTCTGGTTTTCCCTCAGGTATGCGCCTATTTCTTCCACGGTAATCCCGTCGATTCCTGGCGCTCCCTTGTTTGCCTTTACCCTCTTAAAAGCTCTGCTGAGGTTGCCCTTATCCAGTATCTCCTCCAAGAGTTCCGGCTGTGCACTGTCCCTTTCCTTCCATATCCGGCGGAAAGAACGGTGCGCTCTCACATACCCTTCACGTTCCGCGCTATCTCTTTGCGAGCAGCT
>ERZ808029.950-NODE-950-length-12113-cov-3.687770_pt1 | contig 12113 bp, 9 predicted proteins | sample MGYA00380185_ERZ808029 | MGnify/ENA primary metagenome ERZ808029 (study PRJEB31490, sample SAMN06133404) | mouse gut metagenome | isolation source: M2_3 | host: mice | place: China: Chengdu | collected 2015-05 ... | reverse complement strand
ATTCAGGCCATGTTGAGGCGTACCTATGATTTTGCAGGACAGAGCCGCCTGCTGGAGTACAGGGGAGCTGTCCTGAACGTGGATGACGGAACCCTGAATGCAGGCAATGGCAGGATTGACCTGACACGGAATGAGCACCGGATCCTTCAGGTGCTGCTGGAGAATAAGGGCAGGATAGTAAGCCGCGACACGCTGATGCTGCGCCTGTGGGAATCGGACAGCTATGTGGATGACAACACGCTGACCGTGAATATGACCCGCCTTAGAAAAAAACTGGAAGAGAACGGGCTCACGGATTTTATAACGACCAAAAAAGGCAGCGGTTATCTGATTGCTGACTGATTTAGGAGGAAAATGGCGATGGGGCAGGAAATGCATAGGGAGCAGGAGGCTAATAAGGCGCGGGAAATGCATATGGAACAGGAAGTTCATAAGGCGCGGGAAATGGACAAGGAGCAGGAGGCTTATAAGGCGCGGGAAATGGACAGGGGGCGCCGGCTTCCCGGCTTCATGGAGTATCTGATGGAATACAGGGGACAGATGGTCCTCTTTTTGCTTTTGGGGGCTGTGTTCGGGGCCGTGTTATATGGGTACCGTCTTCCGGCAGAGGCGGTCTTTTATGGCATGGTTTTATGCTTCTGCCTGACGGTCCCGGTGCTGGTCTGGAATTACAGGAGATTCAGGAAAAGGATGCGTATCCTGTTCCGGATGCAGGATGCGCTGCTTGGCAATCCGGACCAATATTACCTGGAGCATTTTCCTGAATCAGGGTCACTGTTAGAAAAGGAATACCAGCATTTCCTCATGCTCCTTGGCCGGGACAGGGAGCGTATGCGCGGCCTGTCCGAGACTGCCAGGGAAGAGATGACGGAATACTATACCATGTGGGTCCACCAGATTAAAACACCCATTGCAGCCATGAGGCTGCTGTTGCAAAAGCCTGGCGCAAAGCAGGACCCTGAGCTGTCGGAACAGCTTTTCCGCATTGAGGAGTATGTGAATATGGTGCTTCAGTACCTGAGGGTGGACGGGGATAATGATCTGGTTGTGCAGTGGAATGACCTGGATCTGATGGTCCGGCAGGCAGTGCACAGATACGCGGGTATGTTTATACGGAAAAAGCTGTCCCTGTCCTATGAACCTTTAAAACGCAAGGTATTGACGGATGAGAAGTGGCTGGTGTTCGTGGTGGAACAGATTCTTTCCAATGCAGTGAAATATACGGGGCAGGGCGGTATTTCCATCTATTTGGAACCAGGCCCCGATACAGTACTTGCCATAAGGGATACAGGAACCGGGATTGCCCTGGAGGACCAGCCGCGTATTTTTGAGAAAGGGTTTACAGGATACAATGGGCATGCGGATAAGCGGTCCACGGGAATCGGCCTTTATCTGTGCAGACGCATACTGAACCGTCTGTCCCATGAGATTACAGTGGAATCCGAACCCGGGAAGGGGACCATAATGAGGATCTGGTTTGCAAAAGAGCGGCTGGAGGTCGAGTAATGCCTGTGTTTCGCCTTCCTTACAAAAATGTAAGCTTCCATATTAAAATGTAAGCCGTATCAATGGCAGGTTCCCGGCCGGTTTTGTATAATGCATGTATCATATAGCAGAGGCCCGCATCGGCGGATGTCCATAGCGGCGGATGTCCATAGCGGCAGATGTCCATAGCGGCGGATGTCCATGGTGGCGGATGTCCATGGTGGCGGATGTCCGCAGCAACAGATGTCCGGAGCCTCGGATGCTAAGACGGAGACAGGAGGAATAGAGGATGGCTGTTTTGGAAGTACAGCATTTAAAGAAAATATACACCACACGCTTTGGCGGTAACCGGGTGCAGGCCCTGTCCGATGTGGGGTTTTCCGTGGAGCAGGGGGAGTATGTGGCAATCATGGGGGAATCAGGTTCAGGAAAGACCACGTTGTTAAACATACTGGCTGCCCTGGACCGGCCCACTTCAGGGTCTGTCCTGTTGGACGGCACGGACCTGAGCACGGTTAAGGAAAGCGGGCTGGCGGCATTCAGGCGGGATAATCTAGGGTTTGTATTTCAGGATTTTAACCTTCTGGATACATTTTCCGTCAGGGACAATATCCTTCTTCCGCTGGTCCTGTCCAAGGTCCCTTATCTGGAAATGGAGTGCAGGCTTGCGCCTCTTGCAGATAAGCTGGGGCTGACGGAGCTGCTGGATAAATTCCCTTATGAGATATCCGGCGGACAGAAACAGAGGACGGCTGCTGCCCGGGCCCTGATTACCAATCCCCATATCCTTCTGGCAGATGAACCCACAGGGGCGCTGGATTCCAGGGCTGCGGACGGTCTGCTGCGGATGTTCGGCCAGATTAACAGGGAGGGACAGACCATACTGATGGTGACCCACAGCGTCCGTGCGGCCAGCCATGCGGGCCGTATCCTGTTCATCAAGGACGGGGAGGTGTTCCACCAGCTTTACAGGGGCAGGAAGACCAATGATGAACTGTATCAGAACATAGCGGATACGCTTACCATGATTACCACAGGCGGTGACAGACGATGAATGGTGTGACGAATGGTTTATTTTATATGAAGCTGGCCTTACAGAATATCAAAAAGAATGCACAGACCTATGTGCCTTATATACTGACCTGCATTGGTTCTGTGATGATGTTTGACATCATCCTGACATTGGCCGATAACAAGGAGATTGCCGCCATGCACGGCGGTTCGGACATGCGCACCATATTGGGGCTTGGATGTTATATCATTGCTCTGTTCACAGCCGTGTTCCTGTTTTACACAAACAGTTTCCTGATGAAACGCAGGAAGAAGGAAATCGGGCTTTTTAATATCCTAGGCATGGGTAAAAAGCATATTGGATTCATCCTGTTTTTTGAGACCGCCATCATTGGGGCTGTCAGTCTTGGAGCCGGGATTACGGGCGGATTTGTCCTGTCAAAGGCAGTCCATCTGCTGCTGTTAAGACTGGCCCAGGCGCCGGCGCAGTGGGGTTTTTATTTTTCAGGGAAGGCTGCCCTGATGTCCGTCCTGCTGTACGGAACCGTGTTCCTCCTGATACTGGCAGGCAATCTGGCCAGGGTGCATGTTAGCAGCCCGGTGGAACTGCTCCGCGGCGGCCAGGAGGGGGAAAGGGAACCGAAAACCCGCTGGTGGATTGCCATCATAGGTACCGCAGCCCTGGGCGGCGGTTATTATCTGGCGGTTGCCACCTCTAATCCGGCCTATGCAATCAGCGCGTTTTTTTATGCGGCAATCCTTGTGATGATTGGCACCTACTGCCTGTTTACGGCGGGCAGCATTGCATTGCTGAAGTTACTGAAGAAAAAGAAAGGATTTTATTACAGGACAGAACATTTTATATCGGTATCCGGGCTTTTATACCGCATGAAGCAGAATGCGGCGGGATTGGCAGGAATCTGTATCCTGTCCACCTCGGTGCTGGTGATGCTGTCCAGCACAGTGGCCCTCTATGTGGGAATGGATGATGTGACAAGGAACCGTTATCCCCGCAATATCCTGCTGGAGGCCGTACATGCCTCACCGGCAGATGAAGCAGTGATTGCAGGGGCCGTGCAGGAGGTGCTGTCAGCAAATGGCCTTGGGGAGGAGAACCATCTCTCCTACAGCGATTTATCACTTCTGGCAGTGGAGGAAAAGCCGGGCGTCTTTGACATAAAGACAACCTATACAACTGCGGATCTGGAAAAAATACAGCCCATGTATGTGATGACCCAGGAAGATTACGGCCGCGTGACCGGCAATCAGGCAAAACTGTCAGAGGGCCAGTGTATGGTGGTTACCCAATACAGCCCATATGAGGAGGACAGCCTGACGGTTCTTGGAAGGACATACCAGGCAGTGCCTGCCGGGGATTATGGACTGTGGGACGGGGCTGATACATTTGGCAGCGAGGTCTATTATCTGATTGTGCCGGATGATGAAGAAATGCAGCTTCTGGAGGCCGGCCAGCAGGCCGGGGAAGGAGGCCGTGTGTCCAGTATCCGCTATCACTACGGTTTCGACCTGGATACGGACCAGGACACACAGATCCGTATTTATAATGAAATCATGCACAAGGCATCCGTTATTCCGGAAGGAATCCAGGGCGAGAGCGCGGCAGAGGGAAGGGCCTCCTATTTTTCCCTGAACGCAGGGCTTTTATTCCTGGGAATATTCCTTGGCACCCTGTTTGTGATGGCCACCGTACTGATTATCTATTATAAGCAGGTAACGGAAGGATATGAGGACAAGAGCCGGTTCGGAATCATGCAGAAGGTAGGGCTGACCCGGGCTGAAATCAAGGGGTCCATCCATTCCCAGATGCTTCTGATGTTTTTCCTGCCATTGGCAGCCGCCGCCATGCACATTACGGCCGCCTTCCCCATCATCACAAAACTGCTGGCAGCCATGAACCTGACCAATGTCAGGCTCTTCGCGGCCGCAACAGCCGGAACCCTGGCCGTGTTCGCCGTGGTTTATACAGCGGTATATATGCTGACCTCAAGGGTTTATCTGAGGATTGTCAGCTCATGAACACGGTACAGTATAGTCAGATATGCGGTAAAGCCTTGCGTGGACAAAGCAATTAAAACAATAAAATATTTACCTCAGCTTCTTGACATATCTAAAATAATATGCAACAATAGTTACACAACATATGTTGTGTAACTATTGTTGCATATTGGACTCATGAAGAAAGGATGGCCTCCATGCCGCCAAAAGCCAAAATAACCAAAGACATGATATTACGTACTGTCTTAGACATTACAAGAGAAACAGGATTCGGGACAGTCAATGCCAGGAGCATTGCAGCCAGTCTGCAATGTTCCACCCGTCCGATTTTCACCTGTTACGAAAACATGGACGAATTAAAGGCAGGATTTCTGGAATATGCATACGGATACTACGAGCAATATGTAGCTAATTATGCGGATTCCGTGAAAGACACCCCCTATCTGCTCCTGCCGCTTTCCTACATTGATTTCGCCCGGGAGGAAACCCATCTATTCAAACTTTTGTTCATAAACGACATGGATTTAAACATGTCGGAGGCAAAAGACTTTTACAAAGAAGCCGGAAACGAAAAAAAGGCAGCCCTTTTTTCCAAAGCCATAGGAGTAGGACCGGAACAGGCAAAAGTAATTTATTTAGACCTATTCCTCTACACCCACGGCATGGCAGTCTTAACAGCAACAAACAAGCTGGCATTAAGCAGGACCTCCGCCGAGACAATGCTGAAGAATTTTTTATCCGCCTTCATAAAACAGGAAAACCCGGATTGGAATCCAGCCATCTGACCAGCCCGGTACCATACGGCGCAGACAGCAGGTGCTGCCCGTGGACCTGTTTACGCCGGGAAGCATCCATCAAGAAAGGAGCAGTTCATGGATACAAACCAATACATAACAGACTTTTACAACCACTACGACGAGGACGCCCGTCTATCCTTAAGACACGGCTCAGTGGAATTCCTCACCACCATGCGCTACATCCAGACCTACATAAAGCCAGGTTTTCGCATACTGGAAATCGGAGCAGGAACCGGCCGTTATTCCCACGCCCTTGCGCGCCAGGGCTACACCGTTGACGCAGTAGAACTGGTAGGACACAACATAGAAATATTCCGCCGGAACACGCAGCCAGGCGAAAACATAACCATTACCCAGGGCAATGCCATGGACCTATCCGCCTTCCCGGACAACCAATACCACATCACCCTTCTGCTAGGCCCCTTATACCACCTATACAATACACAGGACAAGCGCCAGGCCTTAAGCGAAGCAATCCGCGTAACCAAAAAGGGCGGCCTGATATTTGCGGCCTACGTCATATCCGACGGCTGCCTTCTGGACGAAGGCTTCAAACGCCAGACCATCAACGTTGCGCAGTACATAGAAGAAGGCCTGATTGACTCCCGCACATTCGCCGCCAGGTCCCGGCCCCAAGACCTGTTTGAACTGGTCCGCAAAGAAGACATCGACCGCATAATGGCCACATTCCCCACAACCCGACTCCACTACATCGCATCCGACGGCTGCGCCCTGCTCATACGCGAATCCATAGACGCCATGGATGACCAGGAATTCGACCTATACATGAAATACCACTTCGCCACCTGCGAACGCGAAGACCTCCAGGGCGTGACAAGCCATGCCCTGGACATTTTCCAAAAATAAAACACCCCGCCCTGCCCCGTTTCCCGGACGTAGCCCTCTCACCCTCCCACCCTCATTCATGAAATTTGCATCAAAACAGCAGACAAACCACCAAAAAGATGATATAATATCGCCAGACATTACGCTGCGCCAATTCGTTGATACGTCAAAGTGCGACAGAGACAGGGACGCAGGGAAAAGGAGGTCAGACAAAATGATATGGGCAAAAGAGGAAACAATGTCCAGAGCGGAAATTGAAGCGGTTCAGTTAGCCCGCCTGAAGGAAGCGGTGACCCGCAGCTATGAGAGGGTGCCCGCTTACCGTGCCAAGATGGAAGCTGCCGGCGTGAAGCCGGAAGACATACAGACCCTGAAGGACCTGGAAAAACTTCCATTTACAACAAAGCAGGATATGAGGGACAATTATCCTTATGGCCTGTTCGCAGTGCCAAGAAAACAGCTGCGCAGGATCCATGCGTCCAGCGGGACAACCGGCAAGCCAACGGTTGTGGGTTATACGGAAAATGACCTGGAAGTATGGAAGGAGTGCGTGGCCAGGCTTGCGGTTGCCGGCGGCGCAACGGACGAGGATGTGGCCCAGATATGTTTTGGCTATGGCATGTTTACAGGCGCCCTTGGCCTTCACAACGGATTGGAAAAGGTGGGCGCGGCCATTGTGCCTTCCTCCACTGGCAATACCCAGAAGCAGCTTATGTACATGAAGGATTTTGAGACCACGCTGCTGGTAGCCACCCCGTCTTATGCCATGAGGATTGCTGAGGTGGCCCTGGAAATGGGGATTGACCCCAAAAAGGACCTGCATGTAAAAAGCCTGGTCCTGGGAAGCGAACTGATGACAGAGGCCATGCGGAACGAGCTGCGCAAGGTATGGGGGGAGGATGTGAACCTGACCCAGAACTACGGCATGAGCGAACTGATGGGCCCCGGGGTGTCAGGGGAATGTCTTAAACTCAACGGAATGCACATCAACGAGGACCATTTCATCGCAGAAATCATTGACCCCAAGACAGAACAGGTGCTTGCGGCAGGTGAAAAGGGCGAGCTGGTCATCACCTGCATCAGCAAGGAAGCCCTTCCCTTAATCCGCTACCGCACCAGGGACATTACCCGGCTCATGTATGAGCCATGTCCATGCGGCCGTACCACGGCCAGGATGGAGAACCTGTCAGGCCGTACGGATGACATGTTAAAAATCCGCGGCGTCAATGTGTTCCCAAGCCAGATTGAGGAAGTGCTGATTAATACAGAAGGCATTGGACCCAACTATGAAATCGTGGTGGACCGGAAGAACCACTCCGACCTCCTTACCATAAAAGTAGAAGTAGAGGCAGAAAGCATGATGGATTCCTACGCAGCCCTGGAAAAGCTGGATTACAGCCTGAGGGAGAAAATGCGCCTGATGCTGGGCCTGGATGCCAAGATACAGCTGGTATCCCCCAATACCCTCCAGCGTTTTGAGGGCAAGGCAAAAAGGGTAACGGACCTTCGCGCCAACAAGGACGGAATCTGATAAAATGCTGACACATACCATTGGAGATTACAGTGAAAGGAAGGAAGATAAAGTGTCTGAAAAGAGAATATTACTTGGCAATGAAGCCATTGCAAGAGGTGCCTATGAGGCAGGGGTAAAGGTTTCGGCCGCATATCCGGGAACGCCCAGCACGGAAGTGAGCGAGGCTCTGGTGCAGTATGATGAGATTTACGCGGAGTGGGCTCCCAATGAGAAGGTGGCAACAGAGGTGGCAATCGGCGCCTCCATCGCAGGCGTGCGTTCCATGTGCGTGATGAAGCATGTGGGGATGAATGTGGCCGCAGACCCGCTTTATACGGCGGCCTATACCGGCGTCAGAGGCGGCATGGTGCTGGTGGTGGCGGACGACCCCGGCATGTACAGTTCCCAGAACGAACAGGACAGCCGTATGGTTGCAAGGGCTGCCATGGTTCCGGTGGTGGAGCCCTCCGACAGTGCGGAAGCAAAAGACTTCATGAAATATGCCTATGATTTAAGTGAAAAATATGATACCCCGGTCCTTCTGCGCAGCACCACCAGGCTGTCCCATTCCCAGGGGCTGGTAGAACTGGAGGACAGGGCGGAACCCTTTGATATCCCATATGAAAGGGATATTGCAAAATACGTGATGATGCCCGGCAATGCAATCAAGCGTCATGTGGCGGTGGAAGCGCGTATGAAACAGCTGGCAGAGGACGCAGATGGGCTGCCCATCAACCGGGTGGAATACAACGACCTGTCCGTGGGTTTTATCACCAGCGGGATTGCCTACAACTATGTGAAAGAGGCAATGCCTGAGGCATCCGTCTTAAAGCTGGGGCTTGTGAATCCTCTTCCAAGAAAGCTGATTGAGGAGTTTGCTTCCAAGGTTGATAAGCTTTACATATTCGAGGAACTGGAGCCGGTTGTGGAAGAACAGGTCAAGGCATGGGGAATCCAGAAGGCAGTGGGCAAGGAAATATTCACGGTCCAGGGCGAGTACAGCGCAAACCTGATCCGTGAGCGCGTGCTGGGTCAGACACTGGAGGTTGACCCGGCGGCGCAGGTTCCTGCAAGGCCTCCCATCCTCTGTCCGGGATGTCCCCACAGAAGCGTATACACCGTGCTGAACAAACTGAAAATACACGCGGCCGGGGATATTGGCTGCTATACATTGGGCGCAGTGGCGCCGCTTAGCGTCATTGATACCACCATCTGCATGGGCGCCAGCATCAGCACCCTTCATGGCATGGAGAAGGCAAAGGGTAAGGATTATATCCACAGCTGGGTGGCTGTGATTGGCGATTCCACCTTTATGCATACGGGAATCAACTCGCTGATGAACATGGTCTATAACCAGGCCACCGGCACTGTCATCATCCTGGATAACTCCACCACCGGCATGACGGGGCATCAGGACCACGCAGCCACCGGCAAGACCTTAAAGGGCCAGGTGGTGCCGGCCATCAATATCATGGGGCTGTGCAGGTCCCTTGGCATTGAACATGTCTACGAGGTAGATGCCTTTGACCAGAAGGAACTGGAAGAAGCCATTAAGCGCGAAGTGGCCAGGGAAGCTGTTTCCGTCATCATCACAAAGGCGCCCTGCGCCCTGTTAAAAGGCATCAAGTTCCCCAACAAGTGCAGGCCGTTGTCTGATAAATGTAAGAAGTGCGGCGCATGCTTACGTCCAGGATGTCCAGCGCTGACTAAGAATGAGGACGGGACCATTTCCATTGATGAAACCATGTGCAACGGCTGCGGACTGTGCATGCAGCTTTGTAAATTTGATGCAATCGAGCAGATAAAGGCAGGTGAATAATATGACTTCAAAGAATATCATGATTGTAGGCGTTGGCGGCCAGGGTACCCTTCTTACCAGCCGTATCCTTGGAAAGCTTGCAATTAATGCGGGATATGATGTAAAATTATCTGAGGTACACGGCATGGCCCAGAGAGGAGGCAGCGTTGTTACCTTTGTGCGCTACGGCGACAAGGTAAACGAACCCATTGTGGAGGAGGGGCAGGCGGACGTACTCATTGCATTTGAACGTCTGGAAGCCCTGCGCTACCTGCATTTCCTTAAAAAGGACGGCGTGGTGATTGTCAATGACTGGCGCATCGACCCCATTACGGTGGTGACAGGGGTGGCTGCCTATCCTGAGGATGTGATTGAAACACTGAAGGAGAAACGCAGGGCCATTGTGGTGGAAGCAACGGCCGAGTCCAAGAAGCTGGGCGCGCCAAAGGCATTTAACATCATTGTCCTGGGAGCGGCGGCAAGGCACATGGGCTTTGAGAAGGAAGACTGGCTGCGCGTGATTGAGACAACAGTCCCGCCAAAGACCATTGAAGTGAATAAGCAGGCCTTTGAGATTGGGTATGCGCTTTCACTATAGAGGTCCTGCTGTAAGATTGTTTTAGGGCGTGCAGATGGCGGGAATGAATTTTCAGACACGCCCTAGGCAGGATGATTGATTCAGACATCCTAAAAAATACGGAGGGTTTACAGTCAGATGATTTGGAATGAGACAAAGGAATGTATGAGCAGGGATGAGATGACAAACCTGCAGGGCGCAAGGCTTTCAAAACTGGTGGACCGTGTGTACCACAACGTGGAGTATTACAGGAAGAAAATGCAGGCAGAGGGACTGGAGCCAGGCGATATCAAGGGGATTGAGGACCTGGATAAGCTGCCGTTCACCACCAAGGATGATTTGAGGGATACCTATCCATTCGGCATGTTTGCAGTGGATAATTCCCAGATTACCCGTATCCACGCATCCAGCGGCACCACGGGAAAGTCCACGGTGGTGGGATATACCCGCAAGGACATTGACGTGTGGAGTGAGTGCGTGGCCCGGTGCATTACCATGGCCGGACTGGGAAGCAATGACATCATCCAGGTGGCTTACGGATACGGTCTGTTTACCGGAGGCCTGGGAGCCCACTATGGTGCGGAGGAGATGGGAGCCACCGTGGTCCCCATGTCCACAGGCAACACCAAGAAGCTGGTGACCATGATGGTGGATTTCGGCGTGACGGGCATCATGTGCACCCCTTCCTATCTGCTGCACATCGCGGAAACCATTGAAGAGATGGGCGTTAGGGACCAGATTAAGCTGAAGGCGTCCATCAACGGGGCTGAGCCCTGGACGGACGGGATGAGGGCCCAGATTGAGCATCAGCTGGGAATCCATGCCCACGATATCTATGGCCTGAGTGAAATCATGGGACCGGGTGTGGCAACGGACTGTCAGTTCCACAGGGGACTTCATATCCATGAGGACCATTTCCTGCCGGAAATCGTGGACCAGAAGACCCTGAAACCTTTGCGGGACGGCATGGAGGGCGAACTGGTCATCTCCACACTGACCAAGGAGGGGCTGCCGCTTATCCGTTACCGTACCAAGGATCTGACCAGCATCAACCACGAAATCTGTGAGTGCGGCAGGACCACTGCCAGGATTGCAAGGTTTACGGGAAGGACGGATGACATGCTGATCATCCGCGGCGTCAATGTATTCCCGTCCCAGATTGAATCTGCCCTTTTGGAAATGGGCGGGACCACGCCCCACTACCTTCTGATTGTTGACAGGATTAATAACCTGGACACACTGGAAGTACAGGTAGAGGTGGAAGAGCGTTTCTTCTCCGATGAGATTAGGGAGTTAGAGAACCTGACAGGCAAGATTGCCCATGTGATCCAGAACGCCATCGGGCTGGCGGTCAAGGTGAAGCTGGTGGAACCAAAGAGCATTGAACGCAGCATGGGAAAGACAAAGCATGTAATTGATAACAGGAAACTGATTTAGGAAAGGCAGGTATGGATATGTTTGTAAAGCAATTGTCTGTATTCATTGAAAACCGCGAAGGAAGGCTGGAGCAGGTAACAGAAGTGCTGAAGGAGGAGAACATTAACATCCTGTCGCTGAGCATGGCTGATACCACGGAGTACGGTATGCTGAGGATGATTGTATCCGACCCCGAGAAGGCCAAAGTGGGTCTGAGGAGCAAGGGTTTTTCCGCCATGCTGACCGATGTGCTGGCAGTGAAGCTGGAGGACAAGGTGGGCGAGATGCACAAGATGACCCATATACTGTGCAGCCAGGGACTGAACATTGAATATATGTATGCCCTGGCATCCGCAAACAGGAGGGCCATGATTGTAAAGGCGTCCGACGGGCTGGCCGCGGCAAAGGCCGTGGAGGACGGCGGACTGGAGCTGTACACCAATGAGGAGATGTGCAGGTAGGTGTGGATTGCATTAATATGAATATGGCATCAGCATTGCAAAGGGCCGGACAGTTCTGGTGAGGACTGTCCGGCCCTTTCTGCGTGCGCCTGGCGGCGCACGTTTCTAACCGGTGCAAGTCCGGAATCCGCCCGGTAGTGGGAAGGATATAGCCGAAGGCAAGGGTGTCCATCGTGAGGTGGAATCTGAAGGA
>ERZ808029.949-NODE-949-length-12140-cov-4.577966_pt1 | contig 12140 bp, 9 predicted proteins | sample MGYA00380185_ERZ808029 | MGnify/ENA primary metagenome ERZ808029 (study PRJEB31490, sample SAMN06133404) | mouse gut metagenome | isolation source: M2_3 | host: mice | place: China: Chengdu | collected 2015-05 ... | reverse complement strand
TGCCGTACAGGCCCGCCGCCAAAATCCCCGCCATCCCCAGATATCCTGCGGCTAAATCCAGATTATAGGCACAGGGAAGCTCACTGAGCCTGTAATCGGGATAGCGTATCATGTACCAGGGCCAGCAAAGCACTTCTCCTGGTCCGGCCGGTCCCCAGCGCCTGTCCTTAAAATTTTCAATCGGATAATATTCCGATTGGAATATTGTATTGTAATACGGAAAAACCGGGTTTCCCGTACTGACTGTATTGTATACAAGATAAACCGTAACCGGAACCGCTCCTGCCGCCAGGCAGGACAGAAACAGAGGAACCGTGATATCCTTTCTTATCTTCCAGATATATAAAAGCACCAGCGGCACCAGATATACAATATTTGTCATCTTCATGCAGAAAAAAATTCCGCCGGTCAGACTGAAGACAAAAGCTTCTTTCCGGACGCTCCCTTCCTCCCTCTCCCTCACCAGAAGAAACAGCATTTCCAGAAAAAAAGGGAGCGCCAGAAGCTCTACCATATAGGTTCCGCTCTGTAATATCAGGTCAAAGCGGCAGACAACAAAGAAGGCCACAAGCGACGGACGGCACAAAAGCTTCCACGCTTTATTTCCGAAGGACTCCTGAAACCATGCGAGAAAAACGGTGACCTGACGGTAAATGACAAGCATTGCCGCCGCATTTAAAAGAGTTCCCATCCTCAGTCCCAGCAGGGCGCGGAACGGATAAAACATCCTGTCCCCCAGACGGAAACCGAACATCTGGAATTTTCCCGGCATAACGTGGTAATTCAAATTGTCCGTAAAACCCGGGATCTGGCTCAGCAGATGATAATTGTAAGTATCATAGCTCATATCCGGCCGGATGCCTTTGACGGCAAAAAAGCCTGCTATCAATATGCTCCCCAGTACCATATAAGCATCAATCTTAACCCGTTTCACCCTCGGAACCCCAATTACCCGCCATCCAAAAAAAACAGTAAAGGCAAGGGCTGCGGCTCTTGATATGAAGGTAACCTGGGGAATGCCCGTAAGCCAGCAGAATAAATCGAGTAATTCACAGCTCCATATTAATACCGTATACAAAAGGAAAGCATAGAACGCAAAGCTGCCTGCCCTCCAGTTACTTTTATCAACATTATAATCCATTATCCTGCAAACTCCGTTTTCCTGTCTCATGTCTTATTGGATTTCAGTTCAGCCTTCGGCCAAACTGCTGCAAATGCGAGACCTGTCTGAACTTACCGTTCACGCTCCGCCAAAAAGCGGCGTTCTGCGAACAATAACACCTCGCGGGATTCTGCCTGTCAACAGTAACGTCTGAATTACAATCACTGATTGAAAAAATGTTCTTCTAACATCAGGCAGAGAGCATGATAAATCGGAAGATGCAGCTCCTGAATCTTATAAGTCTCATTTTCCGGCACTACAACCGCCGCGTCGCAGATCCCCTTCAATCTTCCGCCGTCCCTTCCGGTCAGGCCTAATACTTTCATTCCCTTTGCTCTGGCCGCCACGGCGGCATACATAATATTTTCAGAATTTCCCGATGTGGTGATACCGAGAAATACGTCCCCCTGCTTTCCAAAACCTGTAATCTGCTGGGCATATATCATTTCCCCGTCCACATCGTTTAAAAAAGCAGTGGAAAGCCCCGGATGGCCTGTCAGGGCGATAGCCGCAAGCCCCTGTTGCAGCCGGCCGGCCAGCCGTTCTCCCCTTGACGGGTCAGCCGCAATAAGCGCCTCTTTCATCTCTTCCGATACCGGCCTTTTTTTGACAAATCCCTTCATCAGCTCGCCTACAATATGTTCCGCATCGGCACAGCTTCCCCCGTTTCCGGCAATCAGAAGCTTGCCTCCGTTTTCATATGCTTCCCTGATAATCTCATAGGATGCCTTGATATCGTTCTCTGTCTGCTTTAACACGGGATACCGTTCTGAAAGCTCTGTCAGATATCTGTATTCATTCATTCTCTTTTACCTCCTGTTTCACCATATCCGAAGTGATGTAATTCTCATCAAACAGCCGCAGATTTTCCGCCGCTTTTTCTCCCGGCAGCTTTTCCCTGCTGTACCGGGCCAGCATATTTCCGTTTTCAAAAAAGAAATCGGTCAGAACGCCGTCCGATATCAGGTCCCGGAGCAGTCCATAGCTCCACTCCCAGCTGTCGGTGCCGATATATCCGGACTCGGCGTAAACGTAATCCGTACCGGCATACTCCATATATTCTTCAAACGCTTCCGGGGAATTGACCAGCTCCACATTTCCCCACGGCGATGTGATGTCTTTGTAAGACTGTACGTTGCACGGAAATTGCAGACAGAACGGATGATCTCCAAAGGCGATGACCCTGTTTTCAGGATCGGCCGCCAGTATCTGCCAGATAGCCGCATTTCCTTTAATAATCATATCTTCATGCTGCTTTGCTTTATGGTTATAACGGCCCTTATTGACTGGCCGTATCTCTGAAAACCCCACCGACCATGCCCAGTTTGTCTGCGCCGTCAACAGGATATTAAACCCGAGAAGCGGCACCAGCAGTAGGATGACCAGTCCTTTGGCACTCTTTTGTGCAAGGCCTGACAGCTTCCGGCAGGCTATGAGTACCAGAAAGGTGTATAGCAGCATAAAATAATTCCCGTCCACCTGATAAAGCATTACCAGACTGATCAGATTCACCGCCAGAAACGGCCAGAATATCACGGCAGCGGCAGTGGTGATACCGCCCCTCTCCTTTTTTTCGGCTGCCCCCATCATTACGGACACAGCGATGAACAAAACCAGAAAAAAGAGCAGGGAGGTTCCCCAGGCGATAATCACATGCCCCATGTCCTTTCCCTCCGGCGATAAAAGCATCTGCCAGAGCCTGCGGAGCAGCACATGAAGATTGCTCTCATCCTGCCAGTTTTGAGGCAGGGAACCTGTGGCAAAAGGGTATTTCATCTCAAATCCTAATTTCGCAAAAATGGAGGTGAAAACGGAAGTCACAGGCATTCCTGTTATCATCATGGTTCTCGCCCAGATTCCTGCGAGGGCCGCCCCCGGCAGGATTATGGACGCCCAGTGCCTGAGGGATGCGCGAAAAGACAGACGCCTCCAACCGATCAGGTAAATGCCCATCATGCCGAATACGGCTGTTGAAAATATCAGGGAGGTGGGTTTCATCGTGAGAGACAAAAGATATGCTCCCGCCGACAGAATTAGGAGCGTTACATTCCCCCTTCCGGATCCTTTACCGTTTCTATCCTCTCCCGCCCCGGTACTAATCAGATACCGGAAGAAATATTCTATCATAATCAACTGCAAGAGCCATGTAATAATATCAGGCTTTGCAGAAATTCCCATATTCATAATTGCAGGCAGGGAGGCGCACAGAGCCGCTGCCAGAACACTGTACTCCCGTCCCATAAAAAGACGGGCAATTCTGTAAACCATCATAAGCCCCATCACAGCCAGCCAAAGTGTAAAAAATAACAGGTAGCTGTGCGAAGCCAAATCCGAGAGGGGAAGTGTCAGAACCTCCAGCCCTTTCGAATAGACATAAACCATCCCCACGAGTCCGGGATTTTCGTAAATTCCTGCGCCGCCGGCCAGAATATATTCCGACCTGACGCCATACCAGAGCGTGTCAAAGTCCAGGGCAATGTTCATCCTGCCCGCCTGGATCAGGAATGCCGTAAAAATCAGCGTATAACAGCCCGGGTAAAAGAACCGTCCGAAGGTGCCCGTTTTCCTATCACTCCCCCGGCCCGCAGAATCGGCTGCTTTTTCTTTTCTGTCACTGTTCACAGCCCCGCTGTAAAGCGCGGTTCTGCAATCAATATCACCTCGCGGAATACTCCCTGTGAACAGTAACTCTTTTCTTCCCCTCTCCTTGTAAAGCTTCGCACCATAGCATGCATAAAGGACGAGACCGGCCGCCGCACAGATAAATTGCATGACCGGGATCCGGCCTGCTCCGGCCGCCGAAAGGAGGCAGAAAAGGAGAATGACCGCACTGCTGCCCAGCAGGAAATCTGCCGGATAACCGCTGTGGTCCTCTATCCCGAACACCTTCTCCCGGAGAAAACGCCCGGCAAGCACCAGAAATCCGAGATACAGGGCGGAAAGAACCATGGGGAGGAAAACCACGTGAAGCCAGCAGAACGCCGCTCCCAGAAGGGCCGCCGCGGCCGCCTGTCTCCCCTTATTTTTAATCAGGAAGAAAATCCCTCCTGAGAGCAGAAGAAGGACGGCAATCTCCGCCAGCATTTTAGCAGCTTCAGGGGTTCTGATATAAGGCGCCAGGAAACCGTCTCCGGTAAACAGCGTGACGGCCGGAAGCGCGATGGACAGCACGGCTGCAGGTATCAGTATTGCTGCAAATATTCTGTTTCTAAGCTGCATCTTTTGCTTCCTCCTGTTCCATATTTGTTACTGTTCACACTAACAGATGCCCTCAACGACAGCGCGGGCCGCCGCAAGAAGATTGGCAGCATAATAGTCATAGCTGCCGTCCGTACACCTGCCGTCCGGCGTCAGCTTTCCGGCCGCTTCCTGCTCTTTCCGAATCTTACTGCCATATCCGGTACCGACCAGAATGCTCCTGATTCCGAAATTATGTCCGGCCTCCGTGTCAATCAGCTTGTCACCAATCATCCAGGAATTTTCCCGGTCAATGCCGCCGGGCAGCTCCCTCGCGGCCGCCTCAAACATTCCGGTTCCCGGCTTCCGGCAGCGGCATGTCATCTTATATCTGCCGATACCATGCTCCGGGTGATGGGGGCAGTAGTAAAATGCATCCACAGCGGCCCCCGATTCTTTCAACAGATTGTTCATGTAATTATGAAGCGCTTCCACATCCGCTTCCGTGTAATATCCTCTTGCCACACCAGCCTGATTGGTCACCACAATAACGGCGAAGCCTGCCTCATTTAACAGCTTAACGGCCTCGGCGGTGCCGGGAATCAGTTCCAGATCCCCGGGGTTGTGCAGATAATTCACTTCTGTATTCATTGTGCCGTCCCGATCCAGAAATACCGCCTTCCGGGGTGCCGTCCCCCGTCCCGTATCTATCTGTCCGCCCGGCCTTTTTTCTGATTCCATCTCTAATCTCCTGGTATTTGAATTGCCTTCCGTAGGATATATTAAAAGTTGAATTGATATTCCTTATCCGGCATCTGTACCTTCACATCCTGATACTGCCATCTTTCGTCATTGCAGATCCAGCTCTGTGCGCCCCTCAGCTCAAAATTCCAGTCCATAAGCTGACCGCCGACCTGCTCCAGACGGGCGGCAACCTTATGCTTCACATTATAAGGGCAATAAACCAGAAGGAACCCGCCGCCGCCTGCTCCCAGCAGCTTTCCTCCCAAAGCTCCGGCCTTTTTGGCCTCCTCATAAAGCGTGTCTATCTGCGGATTGCTGATTTTGCTGCTCATTCTCTTCTTGCTCTCCCAGCCGTAGTCCAGAAGCTTGCCGAAATTGTGCAGATTTCCTTTTAACAGCTCATCCTTAATCGCATAAGAAAGAGCCTTCACTTCACACATGGCTTCAAATGCATCCTGCTTTTTGTAGTTGTTGACCTGATCCCGGATGATATTGGCCGAAACGTGGATATTGCCGGTATAGCACAAAAGCAGGTTATACTGAAGCTCATTGATGATATCCCTCCGGATCCGCAGAGGATTGACAACCACATTGTTGCGGCCGTGAAATTCAATAAAATTAAACCCGCCGAAGGTTGCGGCATACTGGTCCTGGTAACCCCCGGCGATTTTCAGATCACACCGTTCCACACCGTAAGCCAGATCCGCCATCGCATAATTGTCCATCTCGATTCCCTTCCATCTGGCCATTGCCGTAAGAAGAGCCACCATGACTGTGGAGGATGTTCCCAGCCCTGACCCCGCAGGCGCATCACACTGCAGATAAACCTCGCAGCCCTGCTTGATATCCATTGCCTTCAGCGCAGCCGTAACCAAATCCAGCTTGCCGTCGTAGACATAATTTTCATTCGTGTTGTATTTCACCGTCATATCGAAGTCCAGGGAATGGACGGTGATATGCTCGTCATCTCTCGGAATGATGGAGCAGTATGCGTATTTGTTGATTGTGCTGCCTATGATAGCCCCTCCCTGTTCCAGGCAGAAGGGCTCCACATCCGTACCTCCGCCGCCGAAGCTGACCCGCAGCGGCGCTCTTCCTCTGATTACCATCTGATGACTCCTCTCTTAACATCCTCCTGAAACCGGAAATAATCCTCCGGCACGCCGATATCAATAAAATATCCGTCGTTGACAAAGCCGCCCAGACGCTTTCCCTCTTTCATCCATCCGGGAATCATCTCATTCTCCAGGGAAACCTTACCTGCCGGAATCTGCTCAAGCAGTTCCCGGCTCATCAGGTAAACACCGCCGTTGATGGTGCCGGGACGCGCCTCTCCCGTCTTTTCATTAAAGCCGGCCAGCATCACGCCGTCCAGGACTGCCTCCCCGTATCGCGTTACGTCCGGTACTCCCCGGAGTACCAGCGCCATATCCAGGCAGTTCTCTTCCTTTATCTTCATAAGCCGGCAGTAGTCCATCTCATAAAATGTATCCGCGTTCAGAACAAAGAAATTCTCCTCTGTCACAAACCTTCCCGCATTCTTTATGGCTCCCGCCGTACCCAGAAGCTCTTCCTCATATGCATAAGATGCCTTAATCCCGGCCTTCCCGCCGTTTCCAAAATACTCTTCCACCATGCCGCCCTTATATCCGACCGCAAATATAATATCATCGATTCCAAAGCGTGTCAGGCCGCGCACGACGTAATCCATAAAAGGCCTGTCCTCAATCAGGGCCATTGGTTTTGGACGGTCGCTGACTACGCTGCGAAGCCGCGTTCCCAACCCTCCGGCCAGAAGTATTGCCTGCATTTTTATCCTCCCTGTATCACTGCGGTTTCAGGATCGTGAACCGCCCCGACTTATAGCTGAGCCTTAAGCTGTTCAAAAAATTTCCTGCTGAGTTCCTTATCCAGCACTCCCACATATGCCGCCAGCAGCATCCATGTCTGCTCCAGCCCTTTAATATGGGTTCTCTCCTGACCATGGGATGCAGATACCCCCGGCCCAATCAGCGCGCCTCTTATATCATTGCCTGCCGAGAGAGCGGAAGAAACATCGGAGCCATAGTGCGGGAAGATATCAACCGCATACCCGATCCCGTATTCCTTAGCCAGGCTGATCAGACGGGTTGTCATGTCAAAATCATAAGGGCCGGAGGAATCCTTGGCACAGATGGATACCCGGTATTCATCTCCGCTCAGATCATCTCCCAGCGCGCCCATATCAATCGCCAGAAACTCTTCAATATCCTCCGGGATATAACTGCACCCGTGTCCGACCTCCTCATAATTGCTGATGGCTATCTTGAGGGTCTGTTCCGGCTGGCGGCCTGTCTCATAGAGATACTTAAGCAGCCCCAGGATTACGGCCGCGGATGCCTTGTCGTCCAGATGCCTGGATTTGATAAACCCGCTGTCCGTATAGACAAACTTCGGGTCAAAGCTGATGAAGTCCCCCGGCCCGATGCCCAGCTCCTCCACGTCCTCTTTTCCGCGCACAATCTCATCGAGACGCACTTCCATATTGGCTTCCTTGCGTTCCAGTGTCCTGGCATCATCGTAGGTGTGCACCGACGGCGCCTTCGTCTGAACCGTCCCCGTAAAGGTCTTTCCTTCTCTGGTATGAATGCGGCAATAGCTCCCTTCAACTGACTGCATCATGAAACCGCCCACCGACACGATAGCCAGTGTTCCGTCCGGGCGGATGGAACGCACCATGGCTCCGAGCGTATCCACGTGGGCAGACAGTCCCAGCACCGTCTCCGTTCGTCCCGGCACTGTGATCAGCATCCCGCCTTTCCGGTTATAAGCGGAGGAAAATCCGAAGCCCGCCACCTCCTTTTCAATCCGTTCCATCACCTGCTTTGTATAGCCTGACGGACTTGGTATATTAACAATCTCTTCCAGAATATCCACTATATAATTAATATCTTTCATTTTTCCCTCCTACGGGCACAGCAAACCCAGTTTAACTTATGTATTTTATCATAGTTCCCCGCTATTTTCTACCTGATACTGGCACAAAAGCGCCCAAAAGCCTCAAAAGTAAGAAACATGAAAACAAAAATTAAATAAAAAGAAAGAACAGCACTGCAGTCAGTACTGTCCCGTCTCCCTCAGATACTCTTCCATCTTAATCAGCCGTTCTTCATTCTGGCTCTTGTTCTTCTTGCTGACAAGGCCCAGCAGTACCTCCATTGCCATGACAAGGGTCGTGTAAGAGTTATAAAAGGACAGGTTCTCAGTGGAATTGAGAATAACCGCCTCGGCTCCGCTGCAAAGGGGCGACGTATATTTGTCGGTGAGGGCCACAATATGACTGCCTGCCTTTTTAGCGATACTTAATGCAAATACCGTGTCGCTGGAATATCTCTCGTAAGAGAGACCGATCACCGTATCATTTTTAGTCAGATCCACCAGGGAATCAACCAGCGGCCGGCTGCCGTTTACAACATAGATCCCCGGACGCACACAGCCCAGCATGACGCCGAATGAGGATGCAAAACCGGCGCAAGTCCTGAATCCCACAATAAAAACCCGGTCGGCCTCCGTTATCAGCTTTGCCGCCTTCCGGTAATTGACATAATCCGCCGTCGTCTGGTCACTCTCAATATTCCGCATTACATTCGCCTTTAATACCGCGATAATCTCATCTTCCGACAGGCTTTCAATCGTCTTTATCTTCTCATAGGGAATCTGTGCCTTCTCCTTTTTCCGGCTGTCCGCAAGCTCTTCCTGAAGAGCCCTCTTAAAGTGGCTGAAATTTTCAAAGCCCAGCTTGGAGGATACACGCACTACGGAAGAAGGACTAATCCCCAGTATTTGCGCAATCTCCGACGATGTCATAAAACAGGCCTTTGCCCGGTTCCTCAGTATATAATCAAGGACTATCTTATCCTTCGGTGTCAGCTTCGCCTCCCCGGGTATATTTTTAATTCTGTCCATTTTGTACCTCCTGTTATCAGAATAGAACGGTCCTCACCAACTAATACCAAAATATATCCATGCCTTACATTTACTGCAAAATTATAATTGACAGACCGGATACAGATAACTATAATTGACCTTATAATGATTCTTATCAATCACGAGTAACTTGTTTATGATTTTCAAAATTCATTATAGGGAAATTTCGCTGTTTTGGCAAGAGGAAATATCTGTTTTATCAAAATGATATATTAAGAGTATTGCCGGATACAATAGATTTATGAACAGCGGACAGGCGGGATAAGACCCACCCGCCGGAAAGGCTCCTATGGCACGAGACATGACACAGGGAAATATAACAAAACATCTTCTGCTTTATGCAGGGCCGCTGATAATCGGCGATCTGTTCCAGCAGCTATATCACACGGTTGACTCTGTCGTTGTCGGTCAATTCCGGGGCAAGGAAGCCCTGGCGGCCATCGGCGCCGCCGGGCCTGTCATGAATATCCTCATATTTATGATCGCAGGAATCTCCATGGGCGCCTCAATTTTAATGGCCGAATATTATGGAGCAAAAAAGTATGAGGATCTGAAAGAGGAAATGGCTACCTCAATTGGCGCAGGACTGCTTCTTACTCTCGTGCTGTCTCTGCTCTTTTATGCGGGAAGCGGGCTTTTTATCCGTCTTACACAGACACCGGAGGAAATCTCCCATATGGCGGCAGGATATCTGAGAATTATTTCCGCCGGCCTGATATTTACCTTCTTTTATAACATACTGGCTGCCGCCCTCCGTGCGATCGGAGACTCCAGAACCTCACTCTGTGTGCTGATACTGACAACAATCATCAATGTTGTTCTCGATATCATCTTCGTCAGGAACCTGGATTTGGGAGTGTACGGGGCTGCCTGGGCAACCGTGATTGCACAGGCCGTTTCCTCGCTGGCGCTGATTCTTTATATTTACATAAAGGTACCCGTCCTGCGGCTGAAGCCCTCTGAAATCCATATCAATCTGAAACTGCTTAAGAAAACAGCCGATTACAGCTCCGTCTCAGCCCTGCAGCAGACCATGCTTTACCTCGGACGGCTGCTGGTCCAGTCCGGCGTCAACACCCTGGGCGTTGATGCGGTAGCTGCCTTCAATGCCGCTTCCATTATCGACAGCTATGTCCTGGCTCCAGGCAGCAGCCTGGCGTCTTCCGTCACCACTTTCTCGGCCCAGAACAGAGGCGGCGGAAAATACGACCGCATTCCCAGAGGTTTTGGAATCACAATGGCAATCGCCGTCATCTACACTGTTTTTGTTACATTGATTATCTTGTTTGCCGGTCGTCCTCTGTTTGGGATATTCCTGAAACCGTGGGAACAAAATGCCATTGCGCTGGGACTTTCCTATATCCGTCCCATGGCCTGTTTCTATTTTATGGCCGGAATGACTCACACGTTCCAGGGATACTTCCGGGGTATCGGCAGGTTAAAGTTCACTTTAATCGGCACCTTAATCCAGATCCCGGTCCGTGTCATACTGACCTATGGGCTGATCTCACGGCTTGAACTGAAGTCTGTGGCTGTCGGCACTGTGCTTGGCTGGGCCTGCATGATCGTCTTTGACATCTATGCATACAGAAAATATGGCCGGAACTTTAATCAGATTTAAAAATCCAGGGAGGACTTATTATGGTTCGTGACATGACACAGGGAAATGTTACCAGACATCTGCTTACCTACGCAGTGCCTCTGATGTTCGCAAACCTTCTGCAGCAATTATATCAGACGGTAGACTCAATTATTGTCGGTCAGTATAACGGCAAAGAAGCCCTGGCGGCCATCGGTGCAGCGGGGCCTATCATGAATATTCTTATTTTCCTGATTGTGGGCCTATCTCTGGGCGCTTCTATTCTGATGTCTGAGTACTTTGGCGCAAAAGATTATAAGGCTCTTAAAACGGAAATGGCCACTTCTCTGGTCTCCGGTTTTATCCTGACCATCGTACTTTCACTCCTGGCTTTTACCGGAAGCGGATTGTTTATACGCATGACCAGAACTCCGCTGGAAATTGCGCCGATGGCTTCACAGTATCTGAAAATTATCTCCCTCGGATTAATATTTACCTTTTTTTATAATATACTCTCAGCCGGGCTGAGATCCATCGGAGATTCAAGGGCTCCTCTCTATGTACTGTGCCTGACAACGATACTCCATGTCCTTCTGGCAGTTTATATGGTGGGGACGCTCCATATGGGCGTACAGGGCGCGGCCTATGCAACTGTGATTTCCCAGGCCGTCTCTTCACTCATGCTGTTTATCTATATCAAAGTAAAGGTTCCTTATCTGAGGCTGTCACTGCCGGAGCTTCATATTGATATGGATTTTCTGAAAAAAACGGTTGATTTCAGCTCCATCTCGGCTCTACAGCAGACCGTACTCTATATCGGGCGCCTTCTGGTCCAGTCCGGCATCAACACACTGGGAGTCGATGCGGTTGCCGCTTTCAATGCCGTCTCGATTATAGACAGCTACGTCCTGGCCCCAGGTGACAGTCTGGCAGCCTCAATCACAACCTTCACCGCCCAGAATAAAGGCGGTAAGCAGTATCACCGGATTCCAAAGGGCTTAAAAACCGTAATCGTAATGGCAGAGATTTATACAATTGCCATCTCCGTCCTTGTACTGGCCGGAAAGAACCAGCTTCTCGGCATCTTCCTGAAACCGGAAGAAACCGAAGCGCTCCGGTTTGGCATACTCTACATCATCCCGATGGCCTGCTTCTACTTCCTCAGCGGAATCACCAACAGCTTTCAGGGTTATTTCCGTGGCATCGGAAATCTGAGAGTCACACTGATTGCGACAATTATCCAGATCCCTATCCGTGTTATTCTGACTTACTCGCTTCTGGGACGTTTTGGCATCCAGGCGGTTGTAATAGGTACTACGATTGGGTGGTGCTGTATGACGGTTTATGAATTGGTTTCCTATCGAAAGTGGAGATTTAACTGAGGTTGGGAGGACGCGTCCGGAACGGACCATGTCCGGTGTGGCGAGGGGGATGACTGAGTCTTCCGTCCCCGTGGGAGGTTGGTCGTGGAGGGGGAATCCGGCCGGAATGAATTGCTGCGGGGACCGTTTG
>ERZ808029.948-NODE-948-length-12174-cov-4.300405_pt1 | contig 12174 bp, 9 predicted proteins | sample MGYA00380185_ERZ808029 | MGnify/ENA primary metagenome ERZ808029 (study PRJEB31490, sample SAMN06133404) | mouse gut metagenome | isolation source: M2_3 | host: mice | place: China: Chengdu | collected 2015-05 ... | reverse complement strand
TCTTTTCGTCTTTTGGAAATTATGGTGACGCGTCACGGGGAACCAGAGTTTCAGATGGTTTCTGCGGACAAGTTGTTTCAGTATCTATATAGCATGTATGCCACCAACCGGACCATGAGATTTCGTTTAAGACATGACAAGGGGATGGTTTGGGCAGAGCCAAACTTAATTAAGTCTGTACTGATGAATTTGATTGACAATGCATGTAAGGCATCGGATGGGGGAAGTGTTATTGAGGTGAAGGGAATCCGGCTGAAAACAGGCTATCAATTTTCGGTGAAGGACTTTGGCGTGGGGATTCCGAAAGAGGAGCAGGAAAAGATTACAAAGGCATTTTATATGGTAGATAAATCCCGGTCCAGAAGCAGGAACGGAGCAGGACTGGGATTAGCTTTATGTACGGAAATTCTGACTCTTCATGGAAGTCGACTGGAGATTGACAGCGAGCCGGGAAAGGGGACCTGCATGAGTTTTGTTCTGCCGGAATTTTTTGAAAGAGAAGGGGGCGAGAGGGGGTTATGAAAAAACGGATGTTAAATCTGTTCTTTTTGACTCTGGTTGCTCTGACTGTAGGCGTGTCCATATGGGGACCGGAAGCACTGTCCAACTATCAGGACCGATATTTTTTGGGAAAAACTCATTGCCAGCAGGTGGAAATCTCCGGAGAAGGTTTTCGGTATGAGATGAGTCCGGCGGAAAAGCTGTTTGTGTTGTCCAGGGCTATGACCGGCCAGAAGACAGCCGAAGAGGGTTTTAAGATGGATGACAGGGGGGAAGCTTCCTTTGGAACGGAATGGGGCGGAACGTATGCGCTGGTGGTCAACCACAGAGGACCTGGAAAAGAGGAGGTTTCCAGTGCAGAAATTTATGGAATTTGCAATGAGGGCCTAAAAGAATTAAAGGCCGCCGGAATTTTGCCGGAGAGCGTTTTGGAAGTAGACCCAGAATTGTATGATGCAGTGTTGTATTCGGCCATTGATGTGCGGGAACCTAGAAACTCTGTGGCAGTGTGGCAAGTGAGTCTTTCGGACAGCCGACGGGATGTGAGAAAGGACAACCGGCTGATGGAAGCTTATGTAGATGCAGAGGACGGAAAGATTTACCAATTTTATGCCCGCACGGAAAGGGAGTGGGAAGATCTAAATCCAGACGAACTGATTCAGTCCTGGAGCAGGTATCTAAAACTTCCCTTGCCTTTGGAATACAAAGAGGCAAGTCCCCTTTCAGAGGCAACCCCTTATTTTAAGAAATATGAGGTTTTGGGGAATTTGGAGGAAAAGACGGTGGTGACAGTTGGATTTTATGAGGGGATTCGGGAAATGTTTGTGCGAATTGAGGAATAGAAAGATGAGAGAACGCATCTGGTAACGTTCTCTCATGTTTAAACCATTTTTCAAACCGTTTTCTGCTTGTAATCTTCATTGACCATGTGTAAACGGAACTCAAACTCCTGCTTGTTTTTTTGGATGATGGTCTGTAAGATCATTCCGGAAAACAGGGAGAGAAGGGAGGCGATGACACAGAATCCGCACACAATCAAAGTGGGGAACTGGGGAACCAGACCAGTCTTTACATACTGTGTCATAATGGGGACAAAGAAAATAAAGGCCAACAGAAACAAAAATCCTGCGATCCATCCGAAAAACTGTAAGGGCTTGTAGTCCTTGTACAGGGTGAAAATTGTTTTTAATACCCGGATTCCGTCGGGAATAGTGTTCAGTTTGGACTCGCTTCCATCGGGACGGTCTCGGTAATCCACCACCTGGTTTTTGATATACATATTTTTGTCTACCGCATGAATGGACATTTCGGTTTCAATCTCAAAACCTCTGGAAAGAACTGGAAAAGTTTTGACAAACTGATAACTGAATGCCCGATAACCTGTCATAATATCCTGAATTTCACTGTAAAACAGGCGGTTAATGCAAGCACGCACCAATGAGTTGCCGAAATTATGGAACCTGCGCTTATTTTCCGTAAAATAGGTGGAGGACAGACGGTCTCCCACCACCATATCCGCGTGATGCTCCAAAACCTCCTGGGCCATGCTTTTTCCTGCTTCTGCCGGATAGGTGTCATCACCGTCAATCATAATATAACACTCTGCATCAATATCCCGGAACATTCTTCTTACTACGTTGCCTTTTCCCTGTTGGTATTCGTATCTTACAACAGCGCCCGCTTTTTTGGCCAGCTTGTCGGAACCATCGGTGGAATTGTTGTCATATACATAAATGACCGCTTCCGGCAGTTCTTTTTTCCAGTCCAGCACCACTTTTTCTATGGTGGCGCTTTCGTTGTAACAGGGGATTAATACAGCAATTTTATCCACAATGCTGCCCTCCTTTCAATACGGATTTGTCTAATGAGACAAGTCCAAAGTTATTGTAGCTATATTTTTCCCAAAAATCAACCACTTTCTTTGGTGAAAACAGGAGAATCCGGAAAACAATGGAAGTTGGTATTGTATAAATCCCCTCAAATATGCTATACTTTTCACGACAGCGGCAAAAGCTGAGGCGGGGCCTGAATGGACATCCGATGCTTTTTGCAGAAGTTTTTGCAAGAAGAAGTTTCATAGAGTGGAAAAGGGGCAGGAAGAACATCAGGACGCGGAAAGGAGAAGAATGAGAGCAGAAGAGACATTGAGTTTATTGGACAGTGAGAAGGCCAGAAAACGGATGGAGGAGCTTTATGGCAGGGAGCAGGCAGAGGAAAATACAGGCCGCTACCGGGATCTGATAGAGAAATTTAAAAATACCTATGGGGATAAGGATATTTTCATGTTCAGCGCTCCAGGCAGAACTGAGATCAGCGGTAATCATACAGACCATAATCATGGAAAGGTGCTGGCAGGCAGTATCAATCTGGATTGTGTGGGAATTGCGGCCAAAAATGATTCTTCTAAAGTGAATCTGGTCAGCGAGACGTTTAATCAGAAGTTTACTATTGATCTGGAAGACTTAGAGCCTAGTGAGAGAAAAGCTGGAACTGAAGATCTGGTGAGAGGACTTTTGCAGGGATTTAAGGAATTTGGATATGAGATCGGCGGTTTTGACGCCTATATTACCAGCAATGTAATCAGCTCAGCAGGGGTCAGCTCTTCAGCGGCTTTTGAAATGCTTTTGTGCTCAATGATCAACACGTTTTTCAACGAAGGACGTATGGATACAGTGGCATATGCCCATGTGGGAAAATATGCGGAAAATGTGTACTGGGACAAAGGGTCCGGGCTTTTAGATCAGATGGCATGTGCCGTAGGGGGACTGATTACCATTGATTTTAAAGATCCGGCGGCTCCTGTGGTGGAAAAGATTGATTTTGATTTTGCATCTATGAATCACAGCCTGATGATTGTGCAGACCGGCAAAGGCCATGCGGATTTAAGCGCAGACTATTCTTCTGTACCCAACGAGATGAAAAAGGTGGCAGAATATTTTGGAAAAGAAGTCTGTGCAGAGATTACCAAAGAGCAGGTGATCAAAAATCTCAAAGGGGTCCGGGAGTTTGCAGGAGATCGTTCCGTGATGCGTGCCTTGCATTTCTTTGAGGAGAATGAGCGGGTGGAGGCAGAGGTTGCGGCCCTGAAAGAAGGCCGGTTCCAGGATTTTCTGGATGGAATTACTGCTTCCGGCAACTCTTCCTGGAAGTGGCTTCAGAACTGTTTTACCAATGCAGCTTACCAGGAACAGGGAATCACCGTTGCCCTGGCACTAACAGAGCTGTTTCTTACAGAGAAAAAGAGAGGTGCATGCCGGGTTCATGGGGGCGGTTTTGCCGGCGTAATTATGGCCATGATTCCCAATGACCTGGTGGAGGAGTATACGGCTTATATGGAAGAAGCTCTGGGAGAGGGATGTGTGTACCGTATGACCATCCGTCCTTATGGAGCGATCTGTGTAAATGAAGTGATTTGATTTTCGCGGGAATAATATAAATCAGAAAAGCAGTTGTAACAAGGAGGAGCAATGGAAAGTCTTGCAGAGAAATTGAGAAGCCAGTGCGGCAGGGAGATAAAAGAGTGCAGTGATCGAGAGCTGTATCAGGCTTTGCTTTCTATAGTGCAAAAAGAGGCATTAAAGCGGGAGAGCAATGAAGGAAAAAAGAAAATCTATTACATTTCGGCAGAGTTTTTGATTGGAAAGCTTTTGTCTAATAACCTGATTAACCTGGGATGGTATGATGAGGCGAGAGATGTGCTGTCTGCTGCCGGTAAGGACCTAAGCCAGATTGAGGAGGCTGAGCCGGAACCGTCCCTTGGCAATGGCGGACTGGGACGTTTGGCGGCGTGTTTTCTGGATTCCATGGCAGGACTGGGGCTGAATGGGGCTGGAATTGGACTTAACTACCATTTTGGATTGTTCAAGCAGGAATTTGAGAATGAATTGCAAAAAGAGACCCCCAATCCATGGATTGAAGAGAAAAGCTGGCTGATTCCCAGGGAGGTTTCTTATTCCGTGGAGTTTGGGAATCTGACCGTTCATTCCAGATTGTATGATATTGCTGTGACCGGATACCGGAACCGGACTGACTGGCTTCATCTGTTTGATGTGGAGACCGTGGATGAGGGGATTGTGAAAGAGGGAATTTCTTTTGACAAAGAGGATATTGCCAAAAATCTGACCTTGTTCCTCTATCCAGATGACAGTGATGATAAGGGGCGGAAGCTTCGGATTTATCAGCAGTATTTTATGGTCAGCAACGGAGCGCAGCTGATTTTGGATGAGTGCGAGAAAAAAGGGTGTACCCTTCACGATTTGCCAGATTACGCGGTGATTCAGATTAATGATACCCATCCGTCTATGGTGATTCCAGAGTTGATACGTCTTCTTACGTTGCGGGGAATTGATTTTGACGAGGCGGTAGAGATTGTAAAGAAAACCTGTGCCTACACTAACCATACGATTTTGGCGGAGGCTTTGGAGAAATGGCCTGTTTCCTATCTAAAAGAGGTAGTGCCTCAGCTGGTGCCGATTATTGAGATTTTGGATGCCCGGATTCGCCGGAAGTTTGAAAAACCAGAAGTGGCGATTATTGACCATGAAGATCTGGTACACATGGCTCATATGGACATTCATTATGGTTTCAGCGTTAATGGAGTGGCTTATCTTCACACAGAGATTTTAAAGAGCACAGAGTTAAAGGATTTCTATGAGCTGTATCCGGAGAAATTTAATAATAAGACCAACGGAATTACGTTCCGCCGGTGGCTGCTCCACTGCAATCATCCTCTGGCAGATTTTATTACTGGAAAAATCGGAGCGGAATACAAAAAAGACGTGAATCTTTTGGAAAAACTGGGTGAATTTGCCGATGAGGCTTCTTTAAGGGAGCTTTTGGACATTAAACATCAAAATAAGGTGGCTTTAAAGCATTATCTCAAGGAAACGGAAGGGATTGATGTGGATGAAAATTCCATCTTTGACATTCAGATCAAAAGACTTCATGAGTACAAGAGACAGCAGATGAATGCTCTGTATGTGATTCACAAGTATTTGGAGATCAAGAGAGGGAAGATTCCCACCACGCCTGTCACGGTGATTTTCGGGGCAAAGGCAGCGCCAGCTTATGTGATTGCCAAAGATATTATTCATTTGATTCTCTGTCTGACGAAGCTGGTGAATCAAGATCCCAAGGTTAGTCCTTATTTGAAGGTGGTTATGGTGGAGAATTATAATGTGACAAAAGCAGAAAAGCTGATTCCTGCCTGTGATATTTCCCAGCAGATTTCTCTGGCTTCCAAGGAGGCAAGCGGCACGGGGAATATGAAGTTTATGTTAAACGGAGCTGTGACCTTAGGCACCATGGATGGGGCCAATGTGGAGATTGCTGATTTGGTGGGCAAAGAAAATATCTATATTTTCGGAGAATCCAGCGAGACGGTAATTCAGCATTATAAGGATGCAGATTATGTGTCAAAAGAATATTATGAGTCTAATGAAGACATCAAGGAGGCAGTGGATTTTATTGTCGGTGAAGAACTTATGGAAATTGGCTGTAAGGAGAATCTGCAACGGCTGTATGACGAACTGCTGAAGAAAGACTGGTTTATGACCCTTCTGGATTATGAGGATTATGTGAGGGTCAGAGAGCAGGCATATAAAGATTATGAGAACCGGATGGAATGGGCGAAAAAAATGCTGGTGAATATTAGCAAAGCAGGATTTTTCTCTTCGGACCGGACAATTGAAGAGTATAATCGAGACATTTGGAAATTAAGTTAAGATTTTGTAAGCAGTGTAAAAAGTAGCAAGAGAAGAATGAGAGAATGTGCCGGAACACAATCTCTCATTTTTTCTTGCGGATGTTCCCTTATCCCTTAACGTTATGATATGGCTACACAGCTTCTTTTTTTGGCCGCTTTAGGCCAGTCGGTTCCAGAGGAATCCGGTCATAGCGATAGGCGGAGAGGATTAACCCAAGAAAGGTCATGTTTAACAGGATGCTCATACGGCCTTCGGACAGAAGTGGCAGGATGGTAAAGGGACCATACTGGAATCCCAGGTTGCCTAATGTGTAGAGAATGGTCTGAAACAGAAGGCAAAGTCCGCAGCTAAAGGACAAAGCAAAGGCAAGTTTTCCCTGGATTTTCTGGATACAGGAGAACAAAAGCAGATAAAATCCAGTGATGGCGGCCACAAGAACAGCGCCTGCTATGCGTCCAAACATCAGGCTGGTCAGGGCAATCAGGTAGTTGTTGTGGGCGTGCTGAGGCAGAATATCCCACAAAGTTACATTGGAGGCATTGTAATGGATGTAGCGGGGATGGCCTCCGGCGTCCCGAATTTTCTGTATCGTTTCATCAAATTCTTTTTCCTCTTCTTCGGTGGAGTGGATGGCGTAAACGCCGATCTGTAAAGGATTTTTCCGGGCGAAATACCAAGCCCCGGTTCCATAATCCATCATTTCTTCCGTGGTTAAGGAAAGCCCTTTGGTGAGAGGGGTGCGGGATAAGAGCTGGCGGATTAAGGCGCTGTTGTAGGTGTCGTCCCAGGTGGAGTGGATGTGGGCATCTGGATTGGCAAATTCCCGGAACATAGTTCTCTGAGAGGGGGAGGCGATAAACAAACACCCAATCAGGGGCAGACAGGCCAGAACAAGAAAATACAGCCGTTTCCGGTAAGGTCTGTATTGGGAAGAATCCATACCAGGCAGGGAAAAACAGTCCCGGTGAATCATAGCCAGAAGAGTTACGATTGTGGAGGCGGCAAAAACCAGAGAAGCAGGGCTGCCATCCGCTCCGAGCGTGAAGCCAGAGGTTGTAAAGCATAACACTCCTATGCCGCACAGCATCAGAGTCAGAAGAAGGGTTTTGCTTCCTTTTCTTTGCAGATGCCAGGTGAGCAGAATCAAAACCGGACAAAGGAGCAAAACGGCAAAATAATTCATTCTCCACATAATGGCTCCCACTTGCAGGATGGAAAAGCGGCAGAGGATGGACAGTAAAATATGAATCGCCAGACAGACTCCAGATAAGGGAAGGAGAAGGTGTGCATACCGGACAGTGAAAGGATAACCTTTCCACACCACCCCAACCAGAACCATCAGCCCAGGCAGATAATAGAGAAAGCCATTGGCAGACTGTTCCGGAGTCCATTGGAAATACAGGGAAAAACCAAAGCCAAGGGTCAATAACAAAAGGGCAGAGACGGTGAGGGCAGGGGTTTTTTGGACTTGATGTATGGTGTTTAATTGGGTTCCGATGGCAACTGGGTCGCCCATTGCTTTTACCGCCTGTTCTTCTGCCTGATTGAAAGAAAGGCCCTCTGCCATATAGTCATCCATCCGGTCTTCAATATGATCTTCCAGTTCTTTTTCAAGAATGCTTCGGAAAGGTTTGCAGGAAATCTGTTGGGTCACTGTATCAAGAAAATCTTTTTTATAATTGGCCAAAGAGAACACCTCCCATTACCTGATTTACGGCTTTTTCATAGGTTTTCCATTCTTGATTCTTTTCTTCCAGAAGCTTCTGGCCGTCTGGAGTGATCTGATAGTATTTCCGTATTCTTCCGTTTTCCGCGGTTTTTTGAAAGCTGGTGACAGCGCCCTGCTGTTCTAAGCTGTGAAGCACAGGGTACAACGTTCCTTCCTGCAGCCGGAATACCATCTGACTTTGCTGTTCCAGCTCCCGGATAATCTGGTAGCCATACATACATTGCTGTTTTAGCAGGCGCAGCACCAGCATGGAGGTTCCAAGAGCCATATAACGTTTGTCCATAAAAGTCTCCTTTCTATACCTTGATAATCTATGTATGTAAAAGATATTATACATAGATTATCAAGGTATGTCAACGAAAATATTAAAATTCGCAAAATATTGAACTTGAATAAAGGAGGTTTTTGTTTTATAGTTAGAAGGAGTTTATTTGCAGATACAGAAATAGAACATGAATTATGGAATATGGTAGAATAAAAAGAAAAGGAACCAAAGAATATGGAAAAGACGATGGGCAAGTTGACAGTGATTGTTCCCTGCTATAATGAAGAAGAATCGCTTCCCGGATTTTTCCGGGAAATTCGAAAGATTTGTGATCAATTAAAACAGTTTCAGTTTGAGCTGTTGTTTGTGGATGATGGTTCCAGAGATCGGACGTTAGAGCTGCTTCGGAAGGAGGCAGAAAGAGACAAGCAGGTTCGTTTTCTCTCCTTTTCCCGGAATTTTGGGAAGGAGGCAGCGATCTATGCTGGTTTGGAACATGCAACGGGAGATTATGTGGCTATGATGGATGCAGATCTTCAGGACCCGCCGTCTCTTCTGCCGGAAATGGTGGAGGCGCTGGAAAGCGGTCAGTACGACTGCGCCGCCGCCAGAAGAGTAGACCGGAAAGGAGAGCCGCCGATTCGCTCTTTGTTTGCCCGGTTGTTTTATCGTCTGATTAATATGGTGTCTCCGGATGTGAATATTGTAGACGGGGCAAGGGACTTTCGGCTGATGAGCCGAAAGATGGTGGAGGCGGTTTTGTCTCTCAAGGAGTACAATCGTTTTTCCAAGGGAATTTTCGGCTGGGTGGGATTTCGGACCAAATGGATTTCTTTTGAAAATGTAGAGCGGATGGCAGGGGAGACCAAGTGGTCCTTCTGGAAGCTTTTTCTCTATTCTCTGGAAGGGATTGTAGCTTTTACCACAGCCCCTTTGTCCATTGCCGCAGTGATCGGACTGGTGTGCTGTTTTGTGGCATTTTTTATGATTTTGGTGGTGATTGCCAAGACTTTGATTTTAGGAGATCCTGTAGGCGGATGGCCGTCTCTGGCCTGTATTATTCTCATGTTAGGGGGACTTCAGCTTTTGTGTATGGGAATTATAGGCAGGTATTTGGCCAAGGCTTATTTGGAAATCAAGCATCGTCCCATTTACCTGATTAGGGAGACCGAGGCGGATGGGAACCAGGAGACAAAAGAAGAAGGGAAACTGAAAGGAAAAGAGTATGGGGACTGAGTTTATAAAGCAGGTGTCGGATGTGAGAAAGGAATTTAGGACATTTGCTTTGGAACATAAGAAAACTTGTGTGTTTACAGCTTTTGTGGTCTTTGCCAGTTGGGGAGCATTGACCTTCCGAACTGATATTGGGGTGGATACGGAGATTATGATCACTGGTTCCCAGGGAATGCTCCAGTCCTGGTATGGCCTGGGACGTTTTGGATTGGTGTTTACCAAAAAGCTTCTTGGGACAGACAAGCTGTCTCAGACGGTAATTATGATGGCTTCCATGTTCCTAATTGGAATGATCTGTATGACTGTGAATTTTGCAGTCAGCCAGTGGAGCAAAGGGGACAAGCGGTATGAGGTTTTCTATCCGGTATTTTCAGCAGTTTATGGAACCTGCCCTTGTCTGGCAGAACAGTTTTATTTTCAGATGCAGGCGTTGGAGGTTATTTGGGGGATCTATCTGTCGGTACTAGCAGTCTACAGCGCCAGCCGGTATGTGTATGAGAAAGAAAGCAGAGGATGGCTGCTCTTTTCCCTTATCTGCGGTGTGTGGGCCGTGGGAACCTATCAGGCTATGGCTGCAGTTTTTATCGCTTTAAGCGCCTTCTCTTTTCTTTTGGCTTATCAGAACGAACAGACGGATGAGGAATCAAAGGCAGAAAGCTGGTTTCGGAAAGGTGTCTGGTTTGCAGCAGTCTTTTTGGTGATTCTGGCCGTACATGGGGCATTGGCTCATTTGATTCGCAGCGTCACAAATACAAATGGGGAGTACCTGAATACGCTGGTTTTTTGGGGAAGAGATGGATTAAAGGTCTGCCTGCACCGGGTTTTGACGGATATACAGAGAATCTATTTGGGACAGCCGCCTTTTTTCTCTCCCTTAACTTTGGTGATTTTGATTTTGGCAGCAGGATTGTTTTGGGTTCGGGGATGGAAGACCAATCAGAAGGAACGAGTATTTTTTTTGTTTGCAGGAGCTGTTTTTGTAAGCTCTCCTGTACTTATGGGCATATTGACCGGAACGTTTCAGGGAATCCGGGTTCAGTTGGCATATCCCTTTGTCCTGTCTGTCAGCGCTGGGGTTCTTGCAACGATAAAACCAGAGGGCAGAGGGCAGAAGCTGCTGCCGTTTGCTGCTGTAAGTTTGGCTGTTGTGGTGGCGTGGAATCAGTGGATGAGTTCCGAGCGCCTTTTGGATACGATGCATCGGGCATCCATACAGGATGAGGAGCGGTGTAAGGCCATTTATCAGGAGGCAGAGCGGGTGGCGGCTATATCCGGAGGAACTCATGTGCGGGATATGACGCTGGTGTTTGTGGGAAAACGGCCCATGGATACGAATGTGAGCACATTAAAGGGAGATATGATCGGAGTTTCCGTTTTTGAGTGGGATGAATTGGGACCAACCGGGGTTTCTGGCCGGGTCAGCACCCTTTTTTATGTCTATGGGCTGATGCACCAGAAAGCGACTCCGGAACAGTATTTGGCATCTGTGATCCGGGCAGAAGATATGCCGTCATGGCCGGATCAGGGTTCTGTGGTTCGGGAGGAGGAGCGGATTATTATTAAGCTTTCCGATCCCCATCTGGAAGTCTATGAGCGCCTTCACCAGAAATAGTTCTGGTGGGGGCTGTTGTTTTGTGTGCCAGAGCGTGTTTTGACTGTCTATAATCTAGTCAAGACACTAGATTAACTGAAATAATCATTTGCAGAAAAAAGAATCGATTTACCATAAATATTTCAGCCTGGGACGTATTGTAAGTACAAGGCCAACGGCAGAGAGGATATTGTTATGAATGACCAGGAATTTGAAAAAAATATTGGCCGAATCCGCAGAAATGACAAAGATGGGCTTCGGGAGATTTATGAGGATTACTGCCCGCTAATCTATTCGGTTGTGTGGGAAATCCTGGGAAGCCGGGAGGATTCGGAGGATGTGACTTCTGACTTTTTCATTCGGCTATGGGATATTGCGGATACATACCGGCCGGGAAAAGGCCATCGGGCATGGATGATCACCATTGCCCGCAATCTGGCCATCGATTTTTTAAGGAAAAGGAAACGGGAGAGCCTGACTGGGGAGATTCCGGATTATCTTCAGGCAGGAGAGGATTCCTGTGAGGAACAGCTATGCCAGAAGCTTGGTCTTGCGCAGGCACTTATGACATTAAAGGAGGAGGAAAGGCAGATTGTCAATCTGAAGATTTTAGGAGAGCTGACCTTTCGGGAGATTGCTGTGATTTTGAAAAAGCCCCAAGGAACGGTGGCATGGTGTTATCGTACAGCGATTCGGAAGTTAAGGGAGGTGCAGCTGTGATGGATGAAAAACAGTTAAAGGCAGAATACAGAAAATGGAGACAGCAGGAAACGCCAGATCTGTGGAGCCGGATTGAGTCTAATTTAAAAGAACATCCGGACCGGGATAAGGAGCAGGAGGAGATGCAAAAGATCCGTTCATTCCAGCCAGGACGAAGAATATTTCAAACATCGGCTGTGGCAGCGGCAGCTGTGGCGGCAATGGTTGCAGTAAAAATGTCGGTTCCCGATTCCATAGGTGATAAGTCTGCATGGATGGGAACTAAGACAGAGACCATAGCTCAGATCACAGGGGGAGAAGAAGCAGCAGTTATGGAAGCTGGAGAGCTTGATACATGGATGGAAGAGGGGGGCAATGAAGATTCTGATGTGGTTGATGAGGAGCAGCTAATGCTGGCAGCCTGCCATCCTGTGGCTGTACCAGAGGATGC
>ERZ808029.946-NODE-946-length-12178-cov-3.648128_pt1 | contig 12178 bp, 10 predicted proteins | sample MGYA00380185_ERZ808029 | MGnify/ENA primary metagenome ERZ808029 (study PRJEB31490, sample SAMN06133404) | mouse gut metagenome | isolation source: M2_3 | host: mice | place: China: Chengdu | collected 2015-05 ... | reverse complement strand
GAGGCCCTTTCCAAACTGAACCGGATTACCAAACAGCGACGGGAATATCATCGGTATTTTACGGGGCGGGAGTGGGAAGATCTTGGCAATTATGATTTGCCAATTAATGCAAGCAGACTGGAGTTGGATCAGGTTGTGGAGCTGATTCAGGCGTATATTCGAATGGTGGGATATGAGATCTGACGGACTTATAAGACGCTGATGCAGGAAGGTAATAGAATTGACCGGGACCGTTCGGATTATTTTGTGAATGGTCCCGGTTTTCTTTTCGTTTCCCTTATTTCTTTGATACTTCTAATGCGGTAATTTCTTTGGAGGTGATGGTTCCGTTGTAAAAGATCTGAACCGTGTCGCCAATCTGATAGGGGGAGAAATCCAAATCATCGGATACAAAGGTGTAAAAGTCGCTGTCAGCGGACTCCAGGACAAGGTTGTTGTCTGTGTTCTGGATTACTTTTCCAATGAAGGCGCTGCGTTCTGCCTCGGCAGAGCCATAGGAATCTTCCATCACTACCTTTACTGCCATGGCATTGTCATCCAAGTCGCCAATGTAGGTGATGGTAGCTTTTTTGTCCAGGGTGATTCCGTCTTTGGCCACAATGTAGGCGTTGGCAATGCTGACGGTGCAGGTTTCCCCTTCGTCTGTCTTCATGGTCAGGGTTGTGTCTGTGGCTTCTGTTACTGTGCCGGATACCGATGGGTCTGTATTCAGGCCAATGATGGATTCCATTACATCGACTCCAATGGCAGGAACCGGATCTTTTGTATTGTCAGAGGCAAATGTGATCTCTACAGTGTCCCCTTTGGAGAACGGATATTCCTGGGAGATCTCTGCGCTTGAAATATCATACTTTTTCTCACTGCTATCCTGATTGTCTTTGACCGTCAGAATCTGGTCCTGGATGTTGGTGATGATTCCAGTTACATAATCTTCCTCCACATAGTCATCTTCCTCCTGGGGGGTTTCCACAGAGGCAGTTGTGGTGGGAGCCTGGGTGGTGCCTTGGGTGGTGGGAGCGGAAGTGTCTAAGGTGCTGTTATTGCCTCCGGAACAAGCGGTTGCGCCCAATGCTACAACCAAAACAGCTGCTGCTAATACATGTTTTTTCATAAATGAAAGTCACTCCTCTTTGATAAATTTATAAGAATCAGCCAGCCGTCCCATTTGGACATAAGCTGTCTGCTGTAAACAAAAGTTTACTACAAAGGTGGGAAAAATGCTATTTATTTTTTATTAAATTTCCATCAAAGTATGAATATTTTGTAAAATTGAAAGGAAGAATGATTAGAAAATGGCTGTAAAATATTAACAGATTTTCAAGGATTATAAATTTTTCATTATTTATTCATTAGAGTATCGTAATCACATTGGATTTGTGGTATAATGCCAGTCGGGTAATGGTCAACGTGAAAAAGTATGTTGCGGTACAAGGAGAGCAAAAAAAGCATGGATGGCAGGAAAGAGAAAGGTAAAAGAAGGGACATACAAAATAGAACCAAAAGAAGCAGAAGGAAAAAAAATAATGGAACGTATATCATTGCAGCTGCAGGCGTGGTGGTAATTTTGTCTGCTTCTCTTTGGCTTGGCCGAAATTGGAATAAGGGACAAGAGAGGGAAAAGGAGCTTGAGGCAGCTGCGCTGAATACGGAAGCATCCACTTTGGAGACGGAACCTGTTACGGTAGAGTCCACATTATCTCCGGAAGAGCAGGAGCGGCAGCGGGTGCTTCGGGAGAAGCAGGCTGTGGTGGATTCTTACGAAAATCTTGGTCTGGTGCAGGTAGCGGGATATTTGAATGTGCGGGAAACTCCTGGGTCCAATGGGAAGATTATTGGGAAGCTTCAGCAGAACAGCGCCTGTGAGATTTTGAATACAGAAGGGGAATGGTGTCATGTGACTTCCGGTGGAATTGAAGGCTATATTCACAACCGGTATGTGATGAGTGGTTCCCAGGCCCGGCAGGAAGCCATTGCTCATGTGGACAAGATGGCAGAGGTAAATACCGAAAAGCTTAATATCCGCTCAGAGCCGGTTATGGTAGATGCCTCCAATGTGGTGGCACAGGCATTGATTTATGAGCGCTATCCGGTTTTGGAAGAGCTGGAGGGGTGGATTCGCATTGAGGAAGGTTATATTTCTTCCGACTATGTGACGGTAAAATATGCTTTGAATGAGGCGAGAAAACTGGATTTGCGGGCCATGGCCTTAAATCAGTATGACAACCTGGTAATTTCCAAGGTAAGCAGTTATCTGAATATTCGGAAAAGTCCCAGCACAGAGGATGACACCAACGTGATTGGAAAGTTTCCCGGCAAAGCGGCCGGGGAGATTTTAGAGACTCTGGATGGGTGGTATAAGATTAAATCTGGCCCGATTACCGGCTACATTACGGCAGATTCCGAGTATGTGGCAGTGGGGCAGGAAGCCCGGGATTTGGCTTTGGAGTCAGCCACTTTAATGGCAATTGTCAATACAGACAAGTTAAATGTCCGGTCCGGTCCCACAACCGATTCCAAAATCTGGACGCAGATTTCTAAAGAAGACCGGTATACGGTGCTGGACCAGCTGGATGGCTGGGTGCAGATTGAGTTGGATACAGGAGACAGCGAAGAGGGCGAGGAGACGGACAAGGCGTTTATTGCCACCAGGGACAATAACGTGGAGGTACGGTATGCCCTGACCGAAGCCATTAAGTTCTCTCCAGTGGAAGAGAGAGCCAATCAGCAGGCAGCGCTGCGAAGCAAAGTAGTCAACTATGCCCTGCAGTTTGTGGGTAATCGATACGTATGGGGCGGCACCAATCCCAATACAGGTGCAGACTGTTCTGGTTTTGTTCAGTATGTGCTGCGGAATGCAGCCGGCGTAAGCCTTCCCCGTACTTCCAGAGAACAGGCAAAGGCAGGACGGGCAGTCACTTCCAGCGAGATGCTGCCCGGTGATCTGATTTTCTACACCAACAGCAGCGGCGTGGTGAACCATGTGGCTATGTACATTGGCAATGGACAGATTGTCCATGCGGCAAGCAGAAGAAGCGGAATCAAGATTTCCACCTGGAATTACCGGAAACCTAAGACCATACGGAGATTTTTAAATTAAGACTATTGCAATTCCACTGGTTTTAGACAAGGAGATACATCCGATGAAAATTTTTTGTGCTGCAGGTCTTTTTTCCCCAGGGACATTTCAAAAAGTGCCTGGGGACGAGACGGCTGTCTTGCCTGATTTGGGGACAGCCTTCTGGCCCGGAATGATTTTGGTATTATTGCTTCTTTTTGTAATCCTGGATTTAGCAGACAGCTGGAAATCCAAAAGAGAGCAAAAAGACGACACTTTGGGTTTGCCGAACCTTGGCAGATTTATAAAAAGCCGGCGGTTTGCAGGTATGGTTCTGGTGGCGGCTATGGTGATTTTGCTTCCGGTTCTTGGCTTTGTGCCAGACTGCTTCTGGTTTTTGACTGCTTATGGTTATCTGTTGGGAGAGAGGCGGTGGGGGTGGCTGATATTTCGTTCTTTTTTGGCTACCGTTGTTCTTTATGTGGTGTTTCAGGGAGGTCTGGATCTGCCATTGCCGGACGGTGCAGGTCTCTTTTTCCGGTTTTCACAGTTTTTGGAAAAAATGCTGTTTTTTACATAATGGAGGTGGAATGGTACATGTCTGCTTTGTGGACCATGGGATGGGAAATTGTGTTTACCCCTTCTGTATTTGGACCGTTTTTGGCAGGAGTTCTGCTGGGGGTGATTTTTGGCGCAATGCCAGGGGTCAGCGCTTCCATGGCAGTGGTTTTGGCTCTTCCTTCTGTTTATAGAATGGATTCGGTGGCAGCCATTGTATTTTTAGTTGCCGTGTACTGTGCGTCCATTACCGGGGGAAGCATTACGGCCATTTTGTATCGGGTTCCCGGCACGTCCTCCAGCGCCCCCACCGCTTTGGATGGCTATACAATGGCGCAGCGGGGGGAGACTGGGAAGGCTTTGGGGATTTCTCTGATGGCTTCCAGTGCAGGCGGACTGGCAGGAACTTTTTTTATGATATGGGCAGCGCCTCTTTTTTCTACCGCCGCAAGGGCGTTAAACCCTTCGGAATGGTTTGGGGTGCTTCTCTTTAGTATGCTGGTTTTGGCTTGTCTGGACCGGAGGAATTTTGTGAAAACTCTGATTTCCGGTCTTTTGGGGCTTTTTCTTGCCTGTGTGGGAAAGGACCCGATTGGGGATAACGTCCGTTTGGCTGGGGGAAATGCTTATCTTTTGTCTGGAATTGAGATGCTTCCAGTTATGATTGGTGTTTTTGCGGCGGCAGAAGTTTTGAAACGAACGGAAAAAGGAAACAATACCAGCTGGGCTGACTTGGAAAAACCAAAGACAAAAGAGCCGATAAAGATTATTTTGCCAGGATTTGGGGAGCTTTTCAGACAGTGGAAAACCTGGCTGCGTTCTTCTTTTCTTGGCATTCTTGTTGGGATTTTGCCTGGGGCGGGAGCTACGATTGCCTCATTTTTGTCCTATGCCATTGAAAAGCGGGTGTCAAAACAAAAACATTTGCTGGGAACCGGCATTTCAGAGGGAATCATGGCCTCGGAAGCAGCCAACAATGCAGCCACTGGCGGTTCTATGGTTCCCTTGCTTTCCCTGGGGATTCCAGGAGGCAATGCAGCGGCCATTATTATGGCAGTTATGGCAGCCCAGGGGGTGTTTTTGGGTCCCGATTTGATGGTAAGCCATCCAAAATATTTGGCAGGAGTGTTTGGTTCCATGGTGCTGACCAATCTTTTTATGGTGGCAGCCGCCATTTTTTTGGCAAAAAGTTTTGCACGGTTTTTGCTGGTTCCTTACAGTCTGTCCGGACCGGTGATTCTTATGACAGCGGCTGCTGCAGCTTATGGACTTCACGGCCAGTTTGCAGATGTGGTTTTGATGGCTGGGGCAGGTATATTTGGATGTGTGTTTATCCGGCTGGGATACAATGCCTCGGCTCTCATATTAGGAATGCTTTTGGGACCCATGTGTGAAGCCAGTTTTCGTCGGGCTTACATGGCAGAAGGTAGTTTTATGTGGATTTTTACAAATCCGGACACAACGGCGATTTTAATGATTTGTGTGGTGATGTTATTGTATCCTCTGGCAAAGCAGTTTGTGGTGAGGCGGACCTAAAAATATGGCATAAATTCCCTCTTGAAAAACAGAATGTATGTTTGGTAAAATGAAGTTACCGGAGGTGAACATACGTTTGAAAAAAATTATTTTTCATATTGATGTAAATTCAGCCTTCCTTTCCTGGGAGGCTGTTTATCGTTGTGCCCATAAAGGGAGAAGAGAAGATTTAAGGGAAATGGTTTCCGCAGTGGGCGGTGATACTTCCCAGCGTCATGGAATTATACTGGCAAAATCCATTCCTGCAAAGAAGTATGGGATACAAACCGGGGAAGCCATTTGGGAGGCAAAACAGAAATGCCCCCATTTGACCCTGGTTCCTCCCAATTACACATTGTATGACAAATGCTCCAGGGCATTTATGGAGATTCTAAAAGAGTATTCGGATGTTGTGGAGCCATACAGCATTGACGAAGCATTTTTGGATATGAGCGCCAGCTGCCATCTGTTCGGAACCCCAAAAGAAACTGCAGAAAAGATGAAAGAGCAAATTGGAAAGAGACTGGGATTTACCGTAAATGTAGGGATTTCCACCAATAAGCTCCTTGCAAAGATGGCTTCTGATTTTCAAAAGCCGGACCAGGTTCACACCTTATATCCAGAAGAAATTCAGGAGAAGATGTGGATTCTTCCCATAAGAGACTTGTTTTTTGTGGGACACGCCGCGGAAAAAAAGCTGCGCTCTATGGGAATTTACACTGTAGGAGACTTAGCAAAATCCGATCTTTCATGGCTGAAAGGCATTTTGAAAAAACAGGGAGAGATCTTATGGGGATTTGCCAATGGAGTGGATCTTTCTCCTGTGCTGGCTGAACCTATAGAGAACAAAGGGTATGGCAATAGCATAACCATACCTTTTGATGTGACCAAGGAGGAGATGGCAGATCAGGTGCTGCTTTCCTTGTGCGAAACCGTTGCCAGCCGCCTGCGGGCGGACCAGGTGCAGATCCGAGTGGTTTCGGTGGGAATCCGGTATGGGGATTTTTCTTATGTTTCCCATCAGAACGTGTTATACAATCCAACCAACGTAACTTTGGAAATTTACAAGACAGCCTGCAAGCTGTTTCGCGAAGCGTGGAATGGAGAACCCGTTCGGCACCTGGGGATTCATACGGCCAGAGCAAAGGGAGAACGATCCTGGAGACAGCAAAGTTTTTTGGATGAAGTGGATTATGAGAAGCTTTCCAAACTGGATGGAACCGTGGATGCCATAAGAAGTTGTTTTGGCATGGACTCAGTAATGCGCACCGTGTTTTTAGGTCATCCCATTTACCATATGAGCGGCGGGGGATGGAGAGGGTCCAATTCCCCGCTGTAAGCAACAGAAATAAATCGGTGAGAGGACAAACGTTTACAGGGAGGAAAATTATGGCTTTTGGAGTCCGCACAAATCAAAAAAGCACCGGAAGAAGTTTTGTTCGGGGAATACAAAAGAAAGTTGCCTGTGAGTGCTGGTTCACCAGCACAGGCAAGGCGATGCCTTTGATGGTGAAAGTGGAGGATGAAAATGGGGAGATTCGGACGATTCGGGAAATTATGGTACATTCTTATGAGAAAAAAATGTATGCAGGAGTTCCATCTATAGAATATGACTGCACATTGACAGTGGAAAACCGGAGAATCCGAGTGTGGCTTATTTATTATCCCACCGAAAATCAGTGGGTGTTAAATTTCCGGTAGACTATAGTAAACCATAAAAAGAGAATCAAAAAATGGTTTTTCCATATATTTTCATAAAATCTGTATTTTTTCCCTGGAAAATCAAGGGCAATAATTTTATTTCTTGTAATAAAGAAAGGGGAAAAGATTGGATTAAGTGGGATTTTCCATGAAAATAGAGGAGATTTCAGACAGGGTTTTGGATAAATTAGGCAGAAATGGAAGGAGAGGGGACAAGTCTGCCGGAATTTGACATTTTTGGAGGAACGTGGTATAAAGAGTATGACGCCAATGGTGGTGTTGACAAAAAAGGAGTAGTGAAGATGAAAGAGAGAAAGATTAAGTTAGTAAGCATTGCAGATGCAAAGGCATTTGTAGTGGCAGCCATGAAGTGCGATTTTGATGTTGATGTGTTCTACAACCGTGTAGTGATCGACGGGAAATCCATACTGGGCGTACTGAGTCTGGATCTGACCAAAGTTCTTAATGTGAGACTGCATGGGGAAAACGCGGAATTTGAAAAGTATCTGGAGACGGTTGCGCCGTTGGAGGAGAGAATCGCATAAAAAAGAAAAGAATAGAACACAGAGAGAAAGCGGGCGGCACGTAGAAGGTGTTTGCCTGCTTTTTTTAAAGTTATTTTTCGTGTTTTTCACGCCAAAACGACAGGAATCAGCCGAAGCGTCGGCTGGTTTTTCAATCCGACAGGGACAAAGAGGAAAATGGGAAAGGGCAGAGAAATAAAAATATCCGTCCGCAATCTGGTGGAGTTTTTGATGCGGAGCGGAGATATTGACAACAAAAGAACCGGACGGGCAGACCGGGAGGCCATGCAGGAGGGAAGCCGGATTCACCGGAAAATCCAGCGCCGGATGGGAGCGGACTACCGGGCCGAGGTGGCTTTAAAGACCGTGGTGGAAAGGGAAGAATACAAGATTGTGGTGGAGGGGCGGGCGGACGGAATCATAGAAAGGCCAGACGAGGTAACGATTGATGAGATTAAAGGGATATACATGGATTTGGCGCTGTTAAAAGAGCCAATAAAGGTCCATCTGGCCCAGGCATTTTGTTACGCTTATATGTATGGGCAGGGAAAAGGACTGGAAAACATCAAAATCCAGGTTACGTACTGTAATCTTGAGACAGAGGAAATCCGCCGTTTTCTTCAGGAGAAACCTTTTACCCAGCTGGAAGAGTGGTTTAAAAATCTGATAAAGTCGTATGAAAAATGGGCTGAGTATCAGTATGCCCATGAAAATTTGCGGGATGAGACATTGAGGAAACTTAAATTTCCCTATGAATACCGGGAAGGCCAGAGGGAGCTGGCGGTGTCTGTGTACCGTGCCATCAGCCGGGGAAAAAATCTGTTTATTCAGGCCCCTACCGGAATCGGAAAAACCCTTTCCACCGTGTATCCGGCGTTAAAGGCCATGGGGGAGGGTCATGGGGAAAAGCTGTTTTATCTTACGGCGAAAACCATTACCCGCAAGGCAGCAGAAGAATGTTTTGAGATTTTGCGGGAAAATGGATTGTTTTTCAGCGCTGTGACCATCACGGCAAAAGAAAAGCTGTGTCCCATGGAGGAGGCAAACTGCAATCCCATTGACTGTGTGTTTGCAAGGGGGCATTATGACCGGGTAAATAACGCAGTCTTTGAAATCATTGGGAAGGAAATGGAGATCAGCCGGGAGATTCTTCTTTTGTATGCAAAGGCTCATCAGGTCTGCCCTTTTGAATTTTGTCTGGATGTCAGCAACTGGGTGGATGGAATTATCTGTGACTATAATTATGTGTTTGACCCAGATGTAAAGCTAAAGCGGTATTTTTCCGACGGAGTTTCCGGCGCCTACATTTTTCTTGTGGATGAGGCTCACAATCTGGTGGCCCGGGCCAGAGAAATGTACAGCGCCGGGTTGGTAAAAGAAGATTTTTTGAATGTAAAAAGGCTGCTAAAGGGCCGGGATGGCCGGGTGGAACGGCAGCTGGAAAGGTGCAACCGGCAGCTTTTGGAATTGAAGCGGGAGTGTGAGCGCTATCAGGTTTTGGAGGAGGTGAATCTTTTTGCTTCCAGTATTGCAGAGCTGTTTGGGGAAATGGAGCGTCTGATGGAGGAGCTGAATGGAAGTCCGAATGGAAACGGTCAGGAGGAGGTGCTGGATTTCTATTTTCAGCTACGGCATTTTCTCAATATATATGAAAACATAGACGACCATTATCAGGTGTATACTCAGCTTTTGGAAGATGGAAGGTTCTGGCTGCGTCTGTTTTGCATAGACCCTTCCAGATGCCTTTTGCGGTGTCTGGAAAAAGGGTGCGGGAGAGTGTTTTTTTCAGCCACTCTTTTGCCGGTTCTTTATTATAAAAAGCTTCTTTCGGGAAGTACAGAGGATTATGCTGTGTATGCCAAATCTCCTTTTTTAAAGGAGAACCGGATGATTCTCATTGGGGCAGATGTGAGCAGCCGGTACAGCCGGAGAAATGAGGGGGAGTATCAGAAGGTAACGGAATATATTTGTGCCATGGCCCAAAGTCATAGAGGAAATTATATGGTGTTTTTTCCTTCTTACGGGTACATGGAGCAGGTGGAAAGAAAGCTAAAGGAAACCTGTGAGGGGATTTTTTTGTGGCAGGCACAAAAGAGCCGGATGACGGAAGCAGAACGGGAAGATTTTCTGGATTACTTTCAGATAGGGAGAGAAGCATCTTTTGTAGGACTTTGTGTTCTTGGAGGGATTTTTTCAGAGGGAATTGATCTTAGGGAGGATCGCCTGGAAGGGGTGATTGTGGTTGGCACCGGACTTCCCATGGTCTGTCCGGAGCAGGAGATTTTAAAAGATTATTTTGATCAGAGAGAGGGAGATGGGTATGACTATGCCTATCAGTATCCTGGAATGAACAAGGTTTTGCAGGCAGCGGGACGGGTGATTCGGACAGAAAAGGACCAGGGAGTGATTCTTCTTCTGGACGACCGTTTTTTAAGGCCCGAAATTCAGGGAATGTTTCCAAGAGAGTGGTCGGAATATGTGCGGGTGACAAGAAAAAATGTGAGAGAATGTCTGGAAAGATTTTGGAAGGAGAGGGAAGCCAAATCTTAAAAAGACACGGATATGTGGAAGAAAAGAGGCAAAGATGGATATTAATTACGAGTTGTACAAAGTGTTTTATTATGTAGCCAAAACGTTAAGTTTTTCGGAAGCTTCCAAACAGCTGTTTATTTCCCAGTCGGCAGTCAGCCAGTCGGTTAAGGTTCTGGAGAAAAAACTGAATCAGCCTCTTTTTGTCCGCAGTACAAAACGGGTGCAGCTGACTCCAGAAGGGGAGATTCTTCTAAAGCACATTGAACCTGCCATAAACCTGATTCGGCGGGGGGAAAATCAGCTTTTAGAGTCCAATACCCTGCGGGGCGGACAGCTTCGCATTGGGGCCAGTGACACCATTTGCCGGTATTATCTGGTTTCCTACCTAAAAGAATTTCACCGGAAATATCCTAAGATTCACATAAAAGTAACCAATCAGACTTCCATCGCCTGTGCGGGACTTTTGGATTCCGGGAAAGTGGACTGCTGCATTACCAATTATCCCAATTCCGGTCTGTCAAGCATCCACAGGATACAAAAGGTTCGTGAGTTTCACGATGTATTTGTGGCCAGTGAGGAGTATGCTCATTTAAAAGGGAGAAAGATTCATTTAAAAGAGCTTCAGGAATCTCCGATTCTTATGTTGGACCGAAAAAGCGCCACTTCGGAATTTCTTCACAGCTTGTTTGAGCAGCATCAACTGGAACTGGCGCCGGAGATTGAGCTTAGCAGCAATGACGTGCTGATTGATCTGGCGCGGATTGGGCTGGGAATTGGGTTTGTTCCTGACTATTCCATTCCGGAGGCGGTTTCGGGGCTGTTTGTGCTGGATTTGGCACAGGTGATTCCGGCCCGTTATCTGGCAGTGGCTTACAACGAAAATCTGCCGGTTTCCCAGGCAGCCAGAAGGTTTATGGATATGCTTTTGGGGGACAAGAGAAAACCAGAATAAAGGGAATTTTCCCCTTTGGTTCAGGCACGTATCCTTCCAGTTTCCGATATAATGGATACAGGGAGGTGTGATATGAACAATATTGTTTTGTTGGCGCTTATTGCAACCCTTGGCACCTGGCTGGTAACAGCTTTGGGAGCTGCAACGGTTGTGTTTTTCCGGTCTCCAAATCCTACAGGACTGAATTTAATGCTTGGATTTGCTTCCGGAGTTATGATCGCGGCCAGCTTCTGGTCTCTTCTTCAGCCGGCCATTGAGCGGGCGGAGGCAATTCCAGGTATGCCGGCTTATGCGGTGGCAACCCTTGGATTCTTGTCAGGTGCATTGTTTATGTGGGGTTCTGACAAGATTGTGACTTATGCCAGAGGCCGGGTGAATCACTTATCTGGTCAGGCAAACGAGAAGCTAAACCGGATTATTATGCTGGTTCTCTCCATTACGCTCCACAACATACCGGAAGGTTTGGCAGTGGGGGTGGCCTTTGGCGCTCTGCAAAGAACCGAAATCAGTATGGAAAGCCTTATGGGGGCAGTGAGTATTGCCCTTGGAATCGGACTGCAAAATTTCCCCGAGGGGGCGGCAGTGTCCATTCCTTTGCGGAGAGAGGGATTCTCCAGAAAGAAAAGTTTCTTTTTAGGGCAGGCATCGGGAATGGTAGAACCAGTTGCAGGAGTGATCGGAGCTTTGCTGGTGGTTTATGTGGAGGCCATTTTGCCCTATGCGCTGTCTTTTGCCGCCGGAGCCATGATTTTGGTGGCAGTACACGAACTAATTCCTGAGTGCCAGCAAAACCAGAAGGCACAGCCCTATTTTGCCACCATGGGGATTGTTACCGGATTTGCGGTGATGATGCTTTTGGATGTGATGTTAGGGTAATCAGTAACGAATACATTCCCTGTATTTTTGCAGGGAATTTTTACTTGAGTTTTCCTCATAATTGGAATATAATATAAGGGATTTGGTCGGAAATCTAAGACAAGCGCTTCGATTCTTTTTTTTGCTTAAAATCCATTGTCTGTAAGAGCAATCTGTTATGGATAACAGCATGGGAAGCATGGATTTTCCGGCGAGGAAAGCGAGGGACTTTTGTATGGAAAAAAAAGAAGGAAGGGAAAAATTCCATTGGGATGAGGCGGAAAAAAAGCCGGAAGATGAGAAACCTGTGGTGGAGAAAATCAGTCTGCCCCGGACCATTCATTTGGTTCCCATGGATCATGTGGCTGGATTTGATATTCGTCCGGGATTTTATGAAACCAACGGAGCTACGGCGATTCCGGGCGGCGTGAATTTTACTGTGTATTCTCATGAGGCAACTTCCATTGAACTTTTGCTGTTTCATCG
>ERZ808029.941-NODE-941-length-12218-cov-3.718804_pt1 | contig 12218 bp, 8 predicted proteins | sample MGYA00380185_ERZ808029 | MGnify/ENA primary metagenome ERZ808029 (study PRJEB31490, sample SAMN06133404) | mouse gut metagenome | isolation source: M2_3 | host: mice | place: China: Chengdu | collected 2015-05 ... | reverse complement strand
ACTGTTCGGGCTTTGTGTGCTGGGTAATCAACCATTCCGGCGCAGGGAGTGTAGGCAGGACAACGGCGCAGGGCATTTTTAATTACACCACGCCCATAGCACCAAGCGAAGCCAAGCCGGGGGACATTATCTTTTTCACGGGGACGTATGACAGCGGTTCGGCGGTTAGCCATGTGGGAATTTATGTCGGCAACGGCATGATGATACATTGCGGCAACCCCATTTCTTACGCTTCCGTCAATACCCCATACTGGCAACAACACTTCTACGCCTACGGGCGTTTGCCATGACAAAAAATCTGAAACAGGAGGAATATTTTTCTATGATGAAACTGGAACGTATCGTTGCGGAGATTGAGAAAACAAAAGAAACAATCTCCAAACAGCAGGGCAGGCTTAGGGAACTGGAAGCGCAGAAAACCGAAGCGGAAAACCTGCAAATCGTACAAATGGTGCGGGCGTTACGCATGACCCCGGCAGAGCTTTCCGCCTTTTTGCAGGGCAAGCCGGACAACGCCGCCCCCGAAGCAGCAGCCACCAATAACCTTTTTTCAAGACAGGAGGACACCGAGAATGAGTAAAAAAATCTTACATACTCTTACAGCACTTGCCGCCGCCCTTATCCTCACGGGCGGCTTTTCCATGACCGCCTACGCAGGCGGCGGGGAGGAATACGAAGCAACGGAAACACCCGCACCAGAGCCGGAGGAAACCGCCGAACCGAGCGACCCGCTGACCCCGGAGGGGAACGCAACCCTTGTTGATGATATTTGGGGCGAAAACAAGCAGCTTATCACAGTAACCACCAAGAACGGGAATTATTTTTATATCCTGATTGACCGTGCCGCCGAGGGGGAAAACACCGTGCATTTCCTTAACATGGTGGACGAAGCCGACCTTATGGCACTGATTGAGGACGGGGAAAAGGAAGAAACAACCGTCATGCCGCAGACCTGCACCTGCACGGAAAAATGCGAAGCCGGGGCGGTCAACGAGAGCTGCCCCGTGTGCCTTAACAACCGCAATTCCTGTACCGGCGCAGAGAAAGAAACCGAGCCGGAAACCGAAGCCGAGCCGGAAAAGCCAAAGGACAATAAAGGCACAAAAAGCCTGCTCCTGCTCTTTCTTGTGACGCTCCTTGCAGGCGGCGGGGCGTTCTATTATTTCAAGTACATCAAGCCAAAGGACACCGTAAAAGGCAGCCCCGATTTCTCCGACTTTGACTTTGACGAGGACGGGGAAGAAACGGACTATGAGGACGAAACCGATTATGGCAGCTACGGGGAGGACACAGACGACACCGGGGACGGCGCAGGCGATACCGAACCGGACGCAGACACCGGGGAAACAGAGTTTGAGGAAGATACGGGGGACAGCGTATGACGTGGTTTACAGACAGCCCCTTTGAAAAGATGATGACACAGAAACCGGGACACGGGCGGCATAGGGACGACACGCCGCCCGTCCCCCATTCCCCGGCTTGTAATGGCTGCCCTTACCACAAGGGGCAAGCCCCTTGTATCGGATATTGTATCAAGAAATTGCAGGCAAAAAAGCATACCGAGCCGGAACACTGAAAGGAGATATTTTAATTCAGTTTATAGATTTTTGAAAGCAGTTGTGCTATCATCATTACAGTTATGAACAAACTAAACTTTAAGGAGCATATTTTATTATGGAAATTTACTCACAGCAGGATATTGAGAAAGCATTAGAAGTTATAAACTCTATCATTCCAAGATGTGAAAAAGCACAATTAAAGTTCAAAGAGGGAACGTCACAGTTTTCTTTATTGAAAAATAGAATTAAGGCATTAAAAATTTCCAAATGCCTGTTAGAAAGTAATGATGATATAAATTCATACAGTGATACAGACATAGAGAAATCATTGCCGCCTATAAACTCAATTATTCATAAAACAGAAACAGCAAGAAAAAAGTTTGAAAAAGGCAGCACCCAATACAAAAGACTAACACCCACAATAGAAGCAATGTATATCTCTAAATATTTCATTGAAAATACACTGTCTAAATGAGGTACACAGCGATAAATTCATCAATACTTCCCATTCAATTATGAGCAATCGAAAAACGGTTGCTCTTTTTTTATGCCAAAAAGGAGGAAATCTATATGCAGTTAGTAATCGCAGAAAAGCCGAGCGTGGCAATGTCAATCGCTTCCGTTATCGGCGCAGACGAAAGAAAGGACGGCTACATGGAGGGCGGCGATTTTATCGTCAGTTGGTGCGTGGGACACCTTGCGGAACTGGCAGACGCTACCCACTACGGGGACTACAAAAAATGGCGTTATGAGGACTTACCCATATTGCCGGAACATTGGGAAACCGTCATATCCCCGGACAAGGAAGAACAGTTTGAAACCTTGAAAAACCTCATGCACAGAAAGGACGTTGACGCTCTTGTATGCGCTACGGACGCAGGACGTGAGGGGGAACTGATTTTCCGCTTTGTCTATGAGAAAGCCGGGTGCAAAAAACCGTTCTCCCGTTTGTGGATCAGCAGCATGGAGGAAAGCGCAATAAGGAAAGGCTTTGAAGATTTAAGGGACGGTCACGACTACGACCCGCTTTACCAATCCGCACTCTGCCGGGCGAAAGCCGACTGGCTTATCGGTATCAATGCGACACGCCTTTTCTCCGTCCTCTACAACCACACCTTGAACGTGGGACGGGTACAGACACCGACCCTTTCCCTGCTTGTGGAACGGGACAACGCCATACAGAATTTTGAAAAGAAAAAATATTATGTGGTGCGTATCGGGGACGGCACTTTTGAAGCAGCAAGCCCGCCCTATACAGAAAAGGACGAAGCCGAAAAACTCCGTGCGGATTGTGACGGGGAAACGGCGGTATGCACTTTGCTTATCCGGGAGGAAAAGACCGAGAACCCGCCCCGCCTTTACGACCTCACGACCTTGCAGCGGGAAGCAAACAGGCTTTACGGCTACACCGCCAAGCAGACACTTGACTACACCCAATCGCTCTATGAGAAAAAGCTATGCACCTACCCCCGGACGGACAGCCAATACTTAACGGACGATATGCTCCCCACCGCTGAAAATATCGTGTCCGGGCTTTTTGGCACACTGGACTTTGCAAAGGGCGTTGACCTCTCCCCGGACTACTCCCGCATATTAAACAGCAAAAAAGTTTCCGACCACCACGCCATTATCCCCACCGCCGAAGCGGTAAAGACGGATAAAAGCAGCCTGCCGGAAAGCGAAAGGAATATCCTGCTTCTGCTCTCCATGAAACTGTTATCCGCAACGGCGCAGCCGTACCGATATGAAGCCGTGACCGCTTCCTTTTCCTGCGGCGGCGTGACCTTTACGGCAAAGGGAAAAACAGTCAAATGCGAGGGCTTTAAGGAACTGGAACGCCGCTTCCGTGCTGCCTTGAAAGCGAAGCCGGAGGACGAAAAAACAGCAAAAGAAAACCCTCTGCCGGAACTGTCCGAGGGACAAAAAATCAAGGCAAAGGCAGCCATAACAGAGCATGACACAACGCCGCCGAAAGCCTATACGGAAGATACTTTACTGTCCGCTATGGAACGAGCCGGAAGCGGGGACATATCAGAGGACGCAGAGCGCAAAGGCTTAGGCACTCCCGCCACCCGTGCGGCGGTACTGGAAAAACTTGTGCAGGCGGGCTTTGTGGAAAGGAAGAAAAAGCAGCTTATCCCCACCAAAGACGGCAAGAACCTTATCGCCGTCCTGCCCGACACCTTGACAAGCCCGAAGCTGACCGCCGAATGGGAAAACGCCTTGACGGAGATTGCAAAAGGGAACGCCGACCCGGACAGCTTCATGCAGGATATTGAAGCTATGGCGGCGGAGCTTGTCAAAGACCATGCCGCCGTATCGGAGGAACATAAAAAGCTGTTTGCCCCGGAAAAAAAGGAAATTGGCAAATGTCCCCGCTGCGGCTCTCCCGTCTATGAGGGCAGGAAGAATTTTTATTGCAGCAGCCGGGATTGTGCATTTTCCATGTGGAAAAATGACCGCTTTTTTGAAAGCAAGAAAAAGGAGCTTACCGCTAACCTTGCCGCCGCCCTGCTTAGTAAAGGCAGGGCAGGCATGAAAGGCTTGTATTCCGAGAAAACAGGCAAGACCTATGACGCTGATGTGCTGCTTTGTGACACAGGCGGGAAGTACGTCAATTACAAAATCGAGCTGAAAAAGACCAAGAAGCCAAAACCCAAGAAGTAACCAAGAGAAGAATAGCAAGCATAGGGATTGAGTACCCAATCCCGTAAATTCCCACTTTCCCGCCCTGCGGGACTTGTGGGAATTTTGCTTGTTGGGAAGTGTCCCAAACCCTCTTGAAAAGACCAAAAAAATTGAAAGGAGCTTTGCTTATGAAAGATGATTTTTCCGTGCTGATACAGAACCGCACCGAGTTTGAAAAAGGCAACCCGGAAACCGTATTCCTCTCCCTGCCCGCCACAAAAGAAGAACTCTACGAAGCCATGAAAGCACTGAACATCACAGCAGACAACCCGCAGGACTTTTTTATAAACGGCTATTCCACAAACGAGGACAGGCGCATTGAGATACCCTTTGAATGGATAAGGGACGGCGACCTTGACAAGATAAATTTCCTTGCCGCAAGGCTTGAAGAAATGACAACAGGACAGCTTGAAAAACTGGACGCTGTAATGCACAGCGATTTCAAGCCGGACAGCCTTGACGGGCTTATCAACCACACCTACAACACAGATTTTTATTCCCATGTTCCGGGCATTTTCAGCTATAAGGAACTGGGCGATTATTTCCTCAATGACAGCGGCAAAGTGCAAATGCCGGAGCAATGGAAAGCGGGCATTGACAGGGAGGATTTCGGCTTTAACGCCGCACTCCATGAGGACGGGAAGCTGACCGACTACGGCTATATCGCAAGAAGCGGGACGGAATGGAAAGAGCTTTACACCGGGAAAGAAACGCCGGAGAAATACCGTATCATGGGCTACCCGGAAACGGAACGCACCGCCCCGGAGCAGACCGAAAAGGAAGCCGCAGCAGCCCCGCCGGACATAGCCGCCGCCAACCCCTCACGCCCTATCGAGCTAAAGGCGCAGAAGCCCGCCGAGAAAATGAAAGAGATCACTGACCGACTGGAACAGGGCATACAGGAATTATTTGAAAGTGACCGCTTCAAGGAATATCTGCGGGTAATGTCAAAATTCCATAATTACAGCTTCAACAACACCCTGCTCATTGCCATGCAGAAGCCGGACGCTACTTTAGTGGCAGGCTACAACTCATGGAAAAATCTGTTTGGGCGGCAGGTGGCAAGGGGCGCAAAAGGTATCAAAGTGCTTGCGCCGTCCCCGTACAAAATCAAGAAAGAAATAGATAAAATCGACCCCAAGACACAAAAGCCCGTGACGGATAAAGACGGAAACCCCATCAAGGAGGAAACGGAAATAACCGTCCCGGCGTTCAAGGTTGTTTCCGTCTTTGACGTGTCGCAGACCGAGGGAAAGGAGCTTCCCTCTATCGGCGTTGACGAGCTGACCGGGGACGTGGAACAGTACGCCGATTTTTTCAAGGCGGCGGAGCTTGCCGCACCCGTCCCGGTAGGTTTTGAAAAGATAGAAAGCGGCGCAAAGGGCTATTACTCCCAGACCGACAAGCGCATTACCATTAACGAGGGCATGAGCGAATTGCAGAACATTAAAACGCTGATACATGAAACCGCACACGCCAAGCTGCACGACATAGATTTGAACGCACCCCCGGAGAAGCGGGCAAACCGACCAGACCGCCGCACCCGTGAGGTACAGGCAGAGGGAATTGCCTATGCTGTATGCCAACATTACGGGCTTGACACTTCCGACTATTCCTTTTCCTATGTGGCACAATGGAGCAGCGGGCGGGAGCTTGCCGAGCTGAAAGCGTCCCTTGAAACAATCCGCAGCACCGCTTCCGAACTGATTAAGGACATAGATAAAAACTTTGCGGAGCTGACAAAGGATAAGGAGCAGGCACAGGCGCAAGAAACGCCGGGGAACGAACCCACGCCGGAGGAAAAACAGCCGGAGCCGGAAGCAGCCACACCCACAAAAGAGGAAATGCAGCCGGAGCAATCAGAAGAAGAAAATTTCCCCACGCCCGACCCTAACGCAGAGCCGATTGTCACTATCATTTGGAGCGAACACAGCCGCTTCCATGACGGCGAAACAATGAGCCTTTCCGAAGCAAACGCCCTTATCGGAAGCCTTGACGCAGCCACCGCCAAAGAGGACGGCTACTACAAGACCAAGTTCCGCATTGACTTTGTAATGGACGGACAGCCCGATAATTACGGCGGGCGGCAGGACTTAGGGGACGGGGACGGCACTCTCATAGACCATATCGAAAAATACCATACTTATTATGAGAATAACGAGCAATGGGACAATTACCTTTTACAGCACAGCGGCACGGAAAGACTGGAAGCGGACAAGGCAGAGCGTTCCATGCTCTTAAATGAATTTGTCCCCTATCTAAAACTGCACGAAAACCTCTCCAAAATGGAGCAGACCGCCACAAAAGCACTGGAAGAAAACGGGAGCATGACAGGCACGGAAACCGCCTACCATACCGCCATGCAGGAGTATGTTTCTAAATGCCGGGCAATGGTAAACAGCGGGAATTATGAGCTGCCACCTGCCCCGCAGCTCAAAGACTTTGACACGGAGCTTGAAGCCTACAAGGAACACGTCAAGGAGGAAATCGCGCAGGAAGCGGCAGACGCGGGAATGACCGTAGAGGAATATGCCGCCAACGGGTATGAGCCTTACGCCGCGCCGGAGCCGGAATATATTTACAAAATGGAAGCCAACCCCATGACAGACGGGATTTACGACCGCTTTTTCTTACAGGCATACAAAAAAGGGAACGACGGGAAAGCGATCCCCCGCGACGTGCTTTTTATGGGAACGCCGGAACAATGCCGTGAACTCTTGGGAAAGCTGGAAACCGGGGAGCTGTCACAGGAACAGGTGAAAGAACTTTTTGCACAGGCACAGGAAGCCGCAAAGACCGCCGAGCAACAGCCGGAGAAGCCCGAAGCACAGGAACCGCCGCAGGAGCCGGAAAAAGCTGATACCACCGCACAGCAGGAAGCCGCCGCAGATAAAGCAGCTACGCCGGAACAGGCAGGACAGACCGCCGATAAGCCCCTCACGGACTTACAGAAAAAAGCGGTTGAGATTGCCGCACAATATGAAAATCTCCCCATGCGGGACAAGATCGGGATAATCGCACAGGCTTTTGGCGGCACGGAGGGAAAAATAGAAACTTCCCCCTGTACGGGAAAATGGCGCGGCACAAGCGACATTTCCATTAAGTTTGATAACGGCGTATCTTTATTTATCGGGAATCAAAGGACACCGCAAGCCAAAACCGCAAAGGTACAGAGTGAGTATGTCAACAGTGCTTTGGTGCGCTACAACCCGGAGATCATAGCCGCCACAAAGGAAGCCGCCATAGCCGCACTTAGGAAACGGGAAGCAAAGGACAATGAGATTGCCGCACAAAAGGGATTGAAGCCCTACACCCTGCTTAACGTGGAATTTAACGACGGTACGGACGAGAGAAGCAGCGGACATTTGGGCTGGTATTATGTGACCCTTGCCGTTGACGGTAAAATCTGCTCCCATATCGAAACAGGCTTGCACTATGACATACTGGACGGGAAAGTAAGCGATACCCCCGCAAGGGAAAACTATTTTCCGGCAGGGGCATTGAAAGAAACCGACGTTGATTATGTTTTCAACAACGTGGGTTTTTCCTCAACTTCTGACCTGTATTCGCTGCCTGTCCGTGATGATGTGCTGGAACGTGCGGAAAAGACGCTTGCACAGAGGAAAGAAGCACAGCCGGAGAAAACCACCGAGCCACAGACCCACACGGCAGAACAGCCGGAAACAACGGTTACATACTACCCGATCAACGAGAACGCCGCCCGTCGCGCAAAGGAAGCAATCAGTTTTTCCGATTACAAGCCCGGAAGCGCAACGGCAGAATACCGCCACTATGTAGACGAAGCCGCCGAACTTGCCGCAAGGCAGAAAAAGCGTGTTGACCCCTCTTTCCATGCGAAGATCGACGGGCTGCTTGATGCCTACGCCCGGAAACTGGCGGCAAACATGAACAAGGGCAACGAGATCACCGCCCGCGTCCCGTCGATTATGATTGCCGGAGGTTCTAATTTCCCTGTCCGCAAAAAGGAGAAGCAGAACGCCGCCGCAGATAAAAATATGCAGGAGTTTAACGAGATACAGGGCTTGCTTGACAAAATCCGCAGCACCGGCATGGGCGGTATCAGTGCCGACGACCCGAACGCCGTTTCCAAACTGGAAAGCAAACTTGCGAAGCTGGAACAGGCGCAGGAAACCATGAAAGCGGTCAATGCCTACTACCGCAAGCATAAGACCCTTGACGGCTGCCCCCACTTATCCGCAGAGCAGATCGAAAAGCTGAAAGAAGCCATGTCCGGGAGCTACCGGGCGAACCCGAAACCCTTTGAGAGCTACCAGCTATCCAACAATAACGCGGAAATCCACAGGTTAAAAGACCGCATCACCGCTTTAACCCGCCGGAAAGAATTAGGTTATGTGGGCTGGGAGTTTGACGGGGGACGTGTGGAAGCCAATACCACGGACAACCGCTTACAGATTTTCTTTGATGAAAAGCCGGATAAAGAAATCCGGGAGGAATTAAAAGGGAACGGATTCCGTTATGCGCCCAGCGCGGAAGCATGGCAGCGGCAGCTAAACGACAACGCCATCTACGCCGCCGACCGTTTAGGGTGCATACAGCCCCTTACCGGGGAAAGCCCTACCGAGTTACAGAAACGGACAAGGCAGGAAGCCGCCGCATTAAAAACCGCCGATCCGGAACAGGCACAGCAGGGAGCCGCACAGGAAGCGGAGCCGGGGGACGCTGCCACGCCGGAAACATTCTATAAGGTACGGCAGAACCCTTACAGCGACAGCCGGGAAAACAGCCATATCTTACAGGAGTATATCGCGCAGGATAACGGCATGGCGAAGCTGGGGGATATTCTCTACATGGGAACGCCGGAGAAATGCCGGGAGCTTTTGGGGAAGCTGGAAGCCGGGGAACTGACACAGGGCGACGTAAAAGAGCTTTACGCAAAGGCACAGGAAGCCCAGCACACCGAGCCGGGACAGGAAACGCCGGAACCCGCCGAGCCGGGGAAAGAGCCGGACAATGACACCTTTACCATTTACCAGTTAAAACGCGGCGACGAAACAAGGGACTATCGCTTTGAGCCTTACGATCACTTACAGGCGGCGGGGCTTTGTGTTGACCCGGCGAATTACGACCTTATCTATACTGCGCCCCTTACGCCGGATATGACGCTGGAAGATATTTCTATCCGCTTCAATGTCGATCACCCGGCAGACTTTCGGGGACACAGCCTTTCAACCTCTGATATAGTAGTGCTTCATCAGAACGGGCAGGACACCGCCCACTATGCGGACAGATACGGCTATCGGGAAGTGCCGGAGTTTTTACAGGAGCAGACACCCCAGCTTACCCCCGATTCCCGCATGACCGGGGAGCAGATCAGAACGCCGCGAGGTAGTTTTTCCGTAACGGATATGACCGCCGAGCAGATGAAAGAAGCCGGGTATGGGCTTCACCACACGTCGGAGGACGGGAAATATCTCATTATGGGGAACGGGACACAGGCATTTGCGGTTGCCGCGGAACAGCCGGAAAAGGAAAACCCCTTGAAGCACGTCGAGGACGCTATCGAGCAGAACGACAACAATTTTGACGGTATTATCAACAACACCCCAACCGCTGACGAGCTGGAAGCAAAAGCAAGAAGCGGGGAACAGATTTCCCTTGCCGAGTATGCCGCCGCACTCAAAGCGGAAAAGGAACAGGGAAAGGATAAGAAGCCGGGGAAAAAGACAGAAAAGAAGCCCTCTATCCGGGCGCAGCTTAAAGCCGACAAGGAACGGACGGCGCAGCGGAAACAGGCAAGAAGTAAGTCGCAGGACTTGGAAAGGAGCTGACCCTATGGGGAAACTGAATAAATTTGAAGATATGGACGTGTTCGCTTCCCTTGAAGCCATAATGAAGCAGAACACGGGATTTTATCAGAGTGACTTTGACATTGACAAACAGATCATTGCGGAAAAGGCGGCAAGCCCCAATAAAGAGGATAAGACCCTTTTATGGCTTTCCCGCCCGTCCGGGACTTACTGCTTTAGAGAGCGTGACGTTTTCATCAAGGACACCGCCCCTAATAACACATGGCGGTTTTATAAGGAGCAGACCCGCGACCCTATCCTTGCTTACGCCGTGGAGCTGACCGGGGTACGGGACGGGAAGATCAAGGGCAACCTGTACGAGCTGGACTACGAAAAACATTATGAGCGCGTCAAGGACAACACGGTTGACGCGGGGACGGTGACGCTTGTTTATGAGCAGGGGACGCGGGAACAGCCCGCAGAGCGACCCTTTGACGGTTATCCCGATCCCCAGCTTGGGAAGTTTGAACGCTTTGAAATACAGCCGAAAGACCCGGAAGCCCTGCAATCCCTGTTACGGGAGGAAAAGCAAAGCCGGGATAAGCTGACACCGGGGAACTTTCCGGCGCATATCGAAGCCCTGCACAATAATCTGATTGAACGGGAAGCGCGGCGCATTGTGGCAGACATGAAAAAACTGCACGAACCCAACAGCCCGGATAAATCTCATTTCATGGTGGAGCTGTCCCCGGTATTCACCCGGCTTGCGTCCACAAAGGACACGGAACGGCTTTTCTCCATGCTGCCCTACAAGACACTTGCCTTTTCCGAACTCAAAGACCAGCGCGGCACCTACGCGCTGATCGGAAAGGACGAGAACCGGGATAAGGGCATACGGAAACCCCGCCCCTCTGTCCGGGCGCAGCTTGCACAGGAGAAAAAGAGAACCGCCCCCAAAAAGGCGGTAACAAAGAAAAAAGATCATGGATTGGAGGTATGAGCATGAACAGAATAAACAGCAATTTCACGGTGGAGGAAACCAACCTTTTGAGTATCTACATGGCAGACAGCAGGGAGGGGCTTATATTGGCTATGAACGCCGCGCTGCCCTTTATGGAGGGGGAAATGCGGGACTTTGCCGCCCGCACCCTTGAAAAAGTGGCGCACATGACCGAAGCGGAGTTTGCGGGGCTTGCCGTTTACCCCGCCGACGAGGTATGAGCGAGATTAAGCGGCTCACGCCGCCCCAAAGCCGGAAAGTCAACGCCCTTGTGCGCCGGACGTGCTGCAATTATGACAATGGGAACTGTATCTTGCTGGACGACGGGGACGAGTGCGTATGCCCGCAGCTTATTTCCTATTCCCTGCTCTGTAAATGGTTCCGCATTGCGGTACTACCCGCCGATAAGGAACTGTACGCCGAGCTTTACCATGCGGAGGATATGCGCCGCTGTAAGGTATGCGGTGCGCCCTTTGCTTCCGGCTCCAACCGGGCTGTCTACTGCCCGGACTGCCGGAAGCGGATCACCCGCAGACAGACCGCCGAGCGCATGAGGAAACTACGGGCGAATGTGACGCGATAGGGGCGAAAAAAGCCTTGATTTATGCGGCTTTCCGGGTGGAAAAATAAGGCGGCAAGGGATTTATACCTTTACCCCCGAAAATGCCGTTCTATTGCGTAACAAACCAATCTCTGCACCCATAAGAAAACCGGGGCGCGGTGGCTATGATGATAGCTGCCGCGTCCCGGTTTTTTCTAATTGTAGAGACTATTATATCTTACCAAATGTTCTAATTGTTCTTTTATTTCACTACATATTTGTTCATTTTCCAAATCATCAATATCCACACGTATTTTGAACTCATAATCACCAGTATTTTCTATATCCTTAATAATACCCCCTTGAACTACCATAGTTTTCTTAATCATTTCTTGTTTATAATCAGTATACATAAAATCGAAATACTCTGTACACTCTATCCCACAAAAAAAACCTTGCTTTATTATTATCTCTTGGATTTTATCTACCCATTGTGTGACTGGTTTTGGTTCTAATGTGCTATACATTTCAAAACTATTCGTTTCAAAGTCATATGTAGAAAAGTCTTTTTCCAAATATCCCCCTAAAAGAATATACCCTTTTCCTAAATAATCACATTGTTCATCATAAACAGCGATAATAAGCACTACATCACCAAACAC